>OKGH01000056.1_pt1 | contig 41507 bp, 35 predicted proteins | sample 1611211 | NCBI WGS metagenome assembly OKGH01 (sample SAMN04436718, study PRJEB24849) | human gut metagenome | biome: human gut; feature: NICU; material: stool | host: Homo sapiens | place: USA: Saint Louis, MO | collected 2010-09-29
CGCGTCACCAAGGCAGTGGGCGTGGCGGCAGCCGACTCCCATCTGCCAAGTACCGTCCACGCACCGGAGTCGTCCGACACGGACGAGGCATCTGCCTCAGCCAGGTGGGCGGGCAAACCGGTTCCCTCTACCAAGGCCAGCAGCCAACCATGTGCATCGCTGCTCTTCGTCGGGGTGCGGGGGTCCGGCGAGAAGGCCCCCTACGGCACTACCGTCTCCAAGGCCCGAGACGCCCTTGCCGCCAGGTGGAAGGGGCACGGGAGCGTGCGCGAGGTGTGGTTGGACTACCCTGCCACCGATCCGCACACCTTGGCCGACGAGTCGTTCACCAACCTGCTGCTCGATGACGAGTTCCCGTCGACCAAGTACTTCGACTCGGCCACCGAGGGAGCCGACAAGCTCTCCGACCTGCTCGATTCGGAGGGCAGACGCTGCCCCAAGGAGTGGACGGTGCTTGCCGGCTATTCCCAAGGTGCCCAGGCCATCACCGAGGCGCTGGGACGCACCAGCGTGCCCAACAGGCTGGCCGGGGCCCTGCTCATGGGCAACCCGGACCGCTACCCCACCCAGCACGTCCAGAGCCTTGACGGCACCGCCGATCTGTCCGGCATCGGCATGGCAGCGTTGCTGCACTACCTGCGTGGTCAGGCGCGCAAGGCCGGCTCCGACCCCCAGGAACGTGTGCAGTCCTTGGTGCAGACGACGATCGACCTGCACTCCGGCAACATCGACACCGCCGCCCTGCGCAAGGACCTTGACGAGGCCCAACCCCAGATCACGTCGGAGGCGTACCCACAGACGTACTCCGTGTGCCTCAAGGACGACATCGTCTGCGACTCATCGGGCTACGTCGAGAAGATCATCACCATGAAGCAGACCTGGCAGGACGCCCTGTCAGCGGGCTCGCAGGTACATCACGGATACCACCCCGACGTCATGCCGGAATCCCTCGACGCCATCGCGGCACGCATGAACACGATCGGCACCGCAGACTCCCAAGGCGCGCCGGTGCCCCACGCCGACCAGGAGCCACAGCGAGCATGGGGGCCGTGGCAGATTCTCGCCATCGTCGGTGGAGTGCTGGTGGGAGTCCTCATCGGAGCCGTCCTGGGCCGAGGGAAAGTTCGCGCAGCGCGCCGCCGGGGAACCATGCACGGCACACCACCACGGGGTACCCGACACTCCGTGCGACCTCATAAGGCGCGGCCTTACAAGGATCAGCGACGACGTCGGAGACGAGCCAGGTGACGTAAATCCGGGTACCGGTGACGCAGTCCTGCCTCGATTTTCCACTGCAGTCATCTCTGTGCTAGTCTTTTCGAGTTGGGTTCTTACGAGCCCGATGCGCGAGTGGCGGAATGGCAGACGCGCTGGCTTCAGGTGCCAGTGCCCTTCGGGGCGTGGAGGTTCAACTCCTCTCTCGCGCACAGCGATCACAGGCCGGTGACGGAAAAGCTTCTGTCACCGGCTTTTCCATACCCGAGCTGGCCTGTGGACGACCGGCCACGAGCACTGGGTACGAAGCGGCACTGATGACGCTTGCCGATGGAGTGTTCCGCACCCCGTCTCTGCACGTGACACTGTTCGGTGCACTGGCGGATGCACGGTTACCCTGCTCGTAGTGCCACCCATGCCAGCAAAGGAATCCCATGAAAAAGGCGCTTCTCCTGGCAGTCGTCACCACATGTGCTGTCACCCCTACGATCACATCTGTTTCCCCAGCTCACGCAGCCGTTTCCCCCACTCCTTCAGCAGCCACACCGTCGTCCACCCGCCACACCGGCCATGCGGCAATCGGCGCAGAGACGAACGTCATCGATCACATCGTCGTGGAGCAGACCGACCAAGGCCTTCGCGCCCACGTCCACCTTCGCAGGGAGGGATTCCGTCCTTCCATGAGGCTGCACCCCCAGATCAGCGGGGACAAGGTCTACCAGGAGTACGAACGCAAGTCACCGTCCTCGGTGCACGGCCGAAAGTTCCGCAACCAGCTCGTGTGCCATCTGGCAACCGTCGGATACTGGAAGAATCCATGGAATCTTGAGGCGTGGCGACCAGATGTCGGCTATGCCAGAACGGTTCTGGCAGCATGCAACCCCGGCGACGAAAGGACGGTGACCCCATGAACCCCCTGAGCCATCCGGTCATGGGAATGCCCCTCATCATCGTGGGGCCCTCATCACCTGGGGCTCACTGACGACATTGAACCGCGTCCTCGACATGATCGACTACTCGGAACCGGGCAGCACTGCCCTACCGTGGACACCGCTCGCGCTGTTGGGGGCCACCCTGATCACCGGTGGCTGTCTTCAGCCGTGCTGGCGCCGCTACGCCAAGCAATGACGTTGCCCGTGGCCGAGCACAGTCCCGTGGCCGAGCACAGCATGGCGTGATCCGCACTGCCCGTCCGACGGGGTTCATGCTCCAGCGCCTTGCGACCCTGCTACTTGCCTGATTCAGATGCTGCTGTTTGCCTGACAGAAACCCTGCTACTTGCCTGATTCGATTGTCGGTCGTCCTATGATCGACGTATGGCCTACCTCCGACGCACCGTCGACACCGAGCTCGACGAACTCTTCGACGACGTCCCTGCCATCGCCATTGACGGTCCAAAAGCCGTCGGAAAGACCACAACTGCTCAGCACCGCGCCGAGGGCACACTGCGTCTTGACGACCCTGCAACACGCAGCGTCACCCAGGCAGACCCCTCCACCATCCTGCTTCGCAACCGTCCACTGCTCGTTGACGAGTGGCAACACGTGCCCGCCGTGTGGGATGTCATTCGACACAGCGTTGACGACGACCCCCACGGTGGGCAATTCCTCCTGGCAGGATCAGCCACACCGTACGAGCAGACACGTCAGCACTCAGGAGCTGGACGCATCGGGCGACTGCGGATGCGCCCGATGACCCTGCAGGAGCGCCAACTGACCGAGCCGACCGTCAGTCTTGCCGATCTTCTCACCGGTCGTCAGCCTGCGCTGCAGGGAGACAGTCGGTTTGGCCTGCCCGAGTACGTCGAGGAGATCGTCGCCTCAGGCTTTCCGGCGATCCGCACCATGCGGGAACGAGCCAGGCGATTCGCAATCGACTCCTACCTACGCAACGCCGTCGACAAGGACGTCCCGGAACAAGGATTTGCCGTGCGCCGACCCGAAGCCATGATGGCCTGGCTGAGAGCATACGCGGCAGCAACGTCGACCACGGCGAGCTACTCCCAGATCCTCGACGCGGCGACCCCGGGGCAGGCGCAGAAGCCAGCACGTTCCACAGCAGATTCCTACCGCGGGGTGCTCGCCTCACTGTGGCTGCTCGACCCAGTTCCCGCCTGGTTCCCCTCCGGCAGCGTCCTCAACAGGTTGGGAAGTTCCCCCAAACATCATCTGGCCGACCCGGCACTGGCTGCGAATCTGCTTGGTCTGGATGCGTCGAACCTGCTCAACGCGGAAGGCACCCCGCTGGATCCTGCTTCTGGAACGATGCTCGGATCCCTTTTCGAGTCACTCGTCACCCTGTGCGTGCGGGTGCCTGCCCAGGCCCATGAGTGCCAGGTCCATCACCTGCGCACCCGCAACGGTGACCATGAGGTGGATCTCGTCGTGGAACGCCGCGACGGACGGATACTGGCGCTGGAGGTGAAGCTTGCCTCCACCATCACCGACCGCGACGTCAAGCACCTCACCTGGCTGCAGGAGGAGCTGGGGCCGAAACTACTCGATACCGTCGTCATCAGCACCGGCCCACAGGCGTACCGGAGGCCAGACGGAATTGGCGTGGTGCCCCTCGTTCTGCTCGGACTGTGATCCTTCTGCCACCTGCCTGATTCAGATGCTGCTGTTTGCCTGACAGAAACCCTGCTAATTGCCTGATTCGCCCTGTCATCCGTTGCCAGGGCAGTGTCGAGAATCTCCTCAGGACTGCCACGAAAACTCCGGGGAGCACAGCCAGCCGGCAGGTGCCCGCGCCACACGCCGGCAGCGCGGCACATAAACGTCACACTCGCATTGAAAAAAATTGCTGAGATTCTCTTGAACTGCAGTGTTCCCGTCGATCCTGCCCAGCCGGTGACATACCCTGTCATTCGTGACCTCGCGCCGTAAACTCACCCGCGCACTCGCTGCGGGGATGATTGTCCTCCTTCCGCTGTCAGCCTGCAGCGGGGGGTCGTCGGGTTCGAACAAGTCTGACGACTCCCCAGCAGCCAAGGCCACGCCGATCGTCGTCAAGGACAGCCTCGTCAACGGGGTCACGAGCACACACTCGACATTCACCACGCCACGAAACATCGACGTCAAGGTGCCCCAGATCGCTCCGGCCCGCAACCTCTCCCAGGCCATCGAGGTCGTTCGGGAGCGCAGCCTGCGTCAGGCCCAGTGGGACTCGGCGACAAAGGTGAGGCAGACGTCGTCCTTCGTCGCCTCATCGGCACAGATCCTCGGAGTCAAGATCTCGACGACGATCGAGGGGCCCAAGCCGCACACATTCGACACCACGCTGTGGTACGACGCCAACTACGGCCAGACCTTCTCCCCCAGCGTCCTCGTCTCGTGGCCCGGATGGGCCAAGTTCCGCGGCGTCGTCGGCCAAGCTGCCGACGACGCCTCCGTCGACAAGGCCAAGGCCCTGGCCGCCCTCCAGGAATCACCAGCCCCCTACGGCACCGGCCCTGCGATGTCGTTCGGCTCGGAGGGTGAACTGTTGGTGACGTTCCCCGCCGGGGTGTTGGACAAGGAACAGAAGACGCTCCTGGTGCCCAAGGACAAGGTGGATCCAGTGCTCTCCGACCTGGGGGTCAAAGCCCAGGGGGCATCACTGCACCCCTCGACCTTCTCAGGCACCCCCGATGCCCGCAAGACGTGGTGGAAGCCAGCCAACGACCGTCCTGCCCCGCAGTCCTCCCCCAACCTGCACCCACTGCCCGGCGACTCCACTGCCGGCAAGGATGCGTCCGCCGATTCGCAGGCCAGGCCCAGCAAGCAACCCACTGTCCCCTCAACCACCTCCACCGCCATCTCCGCGGCCCCGGTCAAGGACGGCGAGCACCCCTCAACCGCAGTGGGCATCGACTGCATCGCTCGGCAGTGCGTGGCACTCACCTATGACGACGGCCCCGGCAAGCGCACCGGTGAGCTCCTGAAGACCTTCGAGAAGCAGAAGGCTGCCGCCACGTTCTTCGAGATGGGCAATTCCATCGACGCCGCCCCAGACACCACACGCCTGGTCGCTGCGTCCGGATTCGAGATCGGCAACCACTCCTCGACCCATCCCGACCTGGCGACCCTGAGCACCCAGACGCTCAAGACCGAGGTGGGTGGCAACTCCGACCGGCTGGCCAAACTCACCGGGCGACGCCCCATGCTGCTGCGCCCGCCCTATGGCGATCACAACGACACCGCCGACAAGGTCATCACCGACAACAACATGGCAGTCATCAACTGGAGCATTGACACCAACGACTGGCAGACGCACTCGGCACCGAAGACCTTGGACAAGATCAGCAAGGACGTCAGCATCTACACCGGGCCGATCACCCTCATGCACGACATCCACGACGCCGCCATCGACGCCAGTGCCACAGCCGTCCCGAACCTCACCAGGCGCGGCTACCAACTGGTGACCGTCTCCGAACTCACCCTCAACACCGGCGGAGTGCAGGCTGGTCATGGCTACTGCCGCGGCAACGCCCTGGTGCAGGACGGATACCTCTGCAAGGGCTGACCTCGGCGCAGCGGGCGGGCGTCTGCCTGCCATGACGTGCAGGACTATCTGACCACGTGCAGTTTCCGTCCCAGGCCGGCCACGGCGTCGGTGACCTCGGGGATCCGCAAGAGCTTGGACGCCAACACGAAGATTCCGACGAAGGCCACCCCACCGACGATCGTCGCCGCAGCATTGAGGAGCCACCGGCTGCCAAGCATCCCGAAGAGCTTGACGATGAACCAGGTCGGCACTGCCGCGAGCACCGACGCCCCGAGCAACCGCAGCCACTGGTCGATGACCGAGATCATGCCCAGCCCATTCATCTGACGAGAGGCGACACGCACCCACACGATCGACACGATGGTGTTGGCAATGGTCTGGGCAGCCGCCACGATGAGCAGCGCCGTGTTCGCCGGAGCGATGAACACGGCCAGCAGGCACATGAGCTGAGCCCCCGACAACACCAACTGCATACGGAAATTGAGCCGTCCGTCCTCCCGGGCGAAGCAGTAACGCTGCTGCAGCGTGGAGACGCCGAACGGGAGCAGTCCCAGCCCCATGATGGCCACCGCCCAGGCGAGCACGTCGACCTGGCTGGGTTGCAGCCGGAAGATGGTCTGCACCCCCGGTTTGGCCAGGACGACCATGGCCAGACTGCACGGGATGATGAGCAGCGCCGGAGCCGAGAGTCCCTTGCGCACCAGACGACGCATCCGCGGTTCATCCCCGTCGGCGAAGGCCTGACTCATCTGGGGGAACAACGCCGTGAGGATCGACGTCGTGATGAAGCTGTGCGGCAGCATGAAGACGAGGAAGGCATTGTCATAGGCCGCCACCGAGCCCGACACCTCCGGGTGCCGCAGCCGCACCCACGACAACAGGCGCTTGGTGAGGATACCCACCAGCTGGGAGACGAGCAGGGCGCTGAACGTCCACATCGTGATGCGCGCCGCGGCACCGAGCCCATGACCACGCAACCCGAACCTCGGCCGCCAACGGAAGCCTCCACGTCGCAGTGGGATGACGAGGAACAGCCCCTGCACGGCAATGCCCAGGGTGGTGAACCCGGCCAGCACCCAGACCATCTCACCGGTCCAGGTGGCCGGGTCGGGGTGGGACCCCCACTGCACGAGGAACCACACCAGACCGGCGATCTGGATGAGGTTGGCCAGTACTGGGCTCCACATGAACGCCGCGAACTGGCTGCGAGCATTGAGCACCTGACCCAGAATCGCGTACAGACCGTAGAAGAAGATTTGCGGCATGACGATGAACCCGAACAGCACCGTCAGCTGGCGGGTCGCTCCCGACGCCGAGAAGTACAGGTCGAGCAGCCACGGGGAGGTCACCGTGGCGAGCACCGCCACGATGAGGACCACCCCGAAGGAGGCGGTGAGCAGCCGGTCGACGAAGTCCTGGCCCCCATCAGGTTGTTTCATCGCCTTGGTGATCTGGGGGATGAGGATGGCGTTGAGCACCCCTGCCGACAGCAGGATGAAAATGACGTTGGGCAGGGTGTTGGCGGCCTGGAAGGCGTCCAGGGCCAATGACGTACCACCGGCGACGGCCGTCAGCAGGAAGGTGCGCACGAATCCCAGCACCCGCGACACCATGGTGCCGGCCGCCATGACCACACTGGCTCGTCGGATGGAAGGTTCGGCAGGCGTGGCAGCCGTCTCACCCGCGACCCCTGCCGCACCACCAGCCGCCGCATCGACGGCCTCGGACTCCTCGGTCAGGTCCGTGACCGTCGGCTCCTCCTGAGCCGACCCATCACCAGTGGTCCGGGAGTATCCGCTCGCAGCGTGGTCAGTGACAGTCGAACCGAATTCGGCACCCGGGCGACGAGCTGTTCGGTGTGGATGAGGGCGGGCGCGTCGATCCTGCTCCTCACGTTGCCGCACCCGGGCCGCGACACCAGTGCCCAGCATCGTCGCATCGACGTCGAGGAAGTCGTAGACGTCGGGTGAGGACAGCGAATCGGGTACGCGGAGCAGATCGTAGACGTCCACCTCGTCTGAGGTCTGGTCTGCCGGTCCACGGCGATCCGCCGGGGAGAGCTTGCCGCTGGGCACTCCTCCCACCTTGTCAGACATGGATCAGCGACCCGTGCCCGCGTAGACGACGGCCTCACCTTCAGCATCCAGCCCGAAAGCGGTGTGGGCCGCACGTACGGCGTCGTCCACCTGATCGGCGGACACGACGATGGAGATACGGATCTCGGAGGTGGAGATCATCTGCAGGTTGATTCCCTCACTGGCCATGGCACGGAAGAATGTGCCCGTCACACCGGGATGGGAGCGCATGCCCACACCGACGATCGACACCTCACCGATCTGGTCGTCGTAGAGCAGGTCCTCGAATCCCAGTTCCCCCTGCAGACGACGCAGCGACTCGATCGCCTTGCGTGAATCGCTCATGGGCAGGGTGAAGGTGATGTCGGTGCGTCCGTTCATCACCTGCGAGACGTTCTGGACGATCATGTCGATGTTGATACCGGCATCGGCGATGGTCTCGAAGATACGCGCAGCACGTCCGACGGAGTCCGGGATGCCGGCGATGGTGATCTTGGCCTCGGAGCGGTCGTGGGCGACCCCCGAGATGATGGCTTCCTCCATGCCTGGCATCTCCTCGTGTTCCTTGGCGAAATCCGGATCACAGACCCAGGTTCCCGGTTTGTGTGAGAACGACGACCGCACGTGGATCGGCACATTCTCCCGCCGCGCGTACTCGACGCAGCGCAGATGCAGGATCTTCGCTCCGCAGGCTGCCATCTCCAGCATCTCCTCGTACGAGATCCGCGGGATGCGGCGAGCACCGGGAGCGATACGTGGATCGGCGGTGAAGACGCCGTCCACGTCACTGTAGATCTCGCAGTAGTCGGCGTCCAAGGCCGACGCGAGGGCCACCGCCGTCGTGTCGGAGGCTCCACGGCCCAAGGTGGTGACGTCCTTGGTCGTCTGGGAGACGCCCTGGAACCCGGCCACGATGACGACGTCCCCCTCGTCCAAGGACTTGACGATGCGACCCGGGGTGAGGTCGATGATACGGGCATTGCCGTGGGCGGCAGTCGTGATGACCCCGGCCTGGGAGCCGGTGTAGCTGCGGGCCGGCACCCCGATGTCGGACAGGGCCATGGCCAGCAGTGCTGCCGATTGACGTTCCCCGGTGGTCAACAGCATGTCGAGCTCACGGGGAGCCGGCTGTGGGGACACGTCGAGGGCCAGGTCCATGAGATCATCGGTGGTGTCTCCCATGGCCGAAATGACGACGACAACCTCGTTCCCGGCCTGTTTGGTGGCCGCGATCCTTCGGGCAACCCTCTTGATGGATTCGGCGTCGGCGACCGAGGACCCGCCAAATTTCTGGACGACTCGCGTCATCGCTCCTCCTGCATGTGCGGACACTGCAGTTTAACCTCTCCTGACGGATGAGACGGGAACCACCTCGCCCAGCACGGATCTTGACGGGCAGAATCGTGTTCTCCCACGCAGGGTGTCGGCATCGTGAGCAGTTTGGCCGAACTGGCCTCGAGCGTCGGCCAGCTCACTTACAGTGTCCCCATGAGCACCGTTGGTAGGAGTTCCCCATGCCTGAGTTCTCAGTGACGTGGCAGCGGGGCAGACACGCCGTCAACGGCGATCGCACCGGTGACTTCTTCCTCATGGTCGACGGACGGATCACCGCCCAGATCACCTGTCAACAGCTGCGCCCGGGCCTCGTGGGTCTGATGGTGGTGCTGATCCACCCCAGCCTCACCGAGCACCTGCACACATTCCTCATGGAACGTGTGCTCACCCAGCTGCGCTCGGAGGGGTCGAAGGTACATGCCTCCTCACCACGGGTCGTCGACTGGCTGCTCTCCCACCCCGACTACACCGAGATGTACTACCAGTCCTGAGCGCGCCACGAGAGCCGCCGTGACCTTCCCGGCAGGGGTTTCTCGGGAAGGACACCAGCCACCCTGCTCAAACCTTGACGACCTGCACCGCAAGGTCCAGATCGGGCTCGACGGCCCAGTCGGCCCCGCGCTCAGCGCGTGTGGTGCTCACCGCGAGCACCTCGTCGGTGATCTGGCCGAGGTGTTCCTCAACGGCTTCCGCCAGCTCCCCGGAGACATCCCAGGCCAGCTCGATACGGTCGGAGACGTCCAGGCCGGCCTGCTTGCGGGTGTCCTGGATGAACCGGATGACGTCACGGGCCAGGCCGGCGCGAGCCAGCTGCGGGGTTATCTCCAGGTCCAGGGCAACCGTCTCGCCCTGCTCGTTGAGCACGCTCCACCCCTCCCGCGGACGCTCGGAGATGATGACGTCCTCGGCAGTGATGATGGCCTGGCCGCCCTCGACCTCGGCAACGGGGAGACTGACCGGCCCGGAGGCGAGGTCGGTGGCCAGTTGCGCGGCATCGGCAGCGGCAATCGCGGCAGCCACCTTCGGGGTGGCCTTGGCGAACCGCTTGCCCAGGCTACGGAAGTTCGCCTTGGCCGAGTGGTCCACCAGATCACCGGCGGAGCTGAACGACTCCAGCGCCACGACGTTGAGCTCGGACCTGATCTCGGCCTGCAGGTCGTCGTCCAGCTTGGCCAGGGCGGCACTCGAGATGAGTGCGCGGGCCAGCGGCTGACGGGTCTTCACCCGAGCCTCGGCACGGGCACCACGTCCCAGCTCGACGATGCGCCGAACCACGGCCATGGCCTCGTCCAGCTGCTCGTCGACAACCGACTCGTCGGCCGTGGGCCAGGAGGCCAGGTGCACCGACTCCGGCGCGCTGGGATCGGTGGTGACGATGAGGTCCTGCCACACCCGTTCGGTGATGAACGGCACCATCGGGGCCATGAGACGAGTGAGCACCTCGAGCGTCTCATGCAGGGTCCACAGGGCGCTGGGGTCCCCGGCCCAGAACCGGCGCCGGGAACGACGCACGTACCAGTTGGACAGGTCGTCGATGAAGGCGGCCAGCAGCTGACCGGTGCGCTGGGTGTCGAAGTTCTCCAGGGCATCGGTTACCTCGCGCACCAGCACGTTCGTCGCGCTGACCAGCCAACGGTCGAGGATGTGACGCGTTTTCAGGGCGGGGGGGACGACCCACCCACACCCCCTCGACGGGCCGTCTTCACACCCAGACTCGGCATCCGTGGCCACCGAACCGTCAACATCGTGAGCGGGGGGGACGACCCCCCCACACCCCCTCGACGGGCCATCCCCACAACCAGACTCGGCATCCGTGGCCACGGCTGCCGACTCAGTGGGTGCGGGTGTCCAGTCGTTGGCACGGGCGTACAGGGCGTGGAACGACACCGTGTTCCAGTAGGTGAGCAACACCTTGCGCACGGTCTCCTGCAGCGCCTCGTCCCCCACGCGACGGGCGCTCCACGGCGATCCGTCGGCGGCCATGAACCAGCGCAGGGCGTCGGCACCGTGGGCGTCCATGAGGGGGATGGGCAGCAGGATGTTGCCCAGGTGCTTGCTCATCTTGCGCCCATCGGCAGCGAGGATGTGGCCCAGGCACAGCACGTTGCGGTACGGTGACTGCTCGAAGACGAGTGTGCCCACCGCCATGAGGGTGTAGAACCAGCCGCGGGTCTGGTCGATCGCCTCGCAGATGAAGTCGGCCGGGAAGTTCTGCTCGAACTTCTCCTTGGAACCGGGCACGTGCGGGTATCCCCACTGCGCGAACGGCATCGACCCGGAGTCCAGCCAGGCGTCGGCCACCTCCGGCACACGACGGTAGGTGTGGCCGTCGCGGGTGAAGGTCACCTCGTCGATGAACGGGCGGTGCGGATCCATGCTGGTGAGGTCACGCCCGACGTACTGCGAGAGTTCGGCAAGGCTGCCCACACAGATGACGTCGGAGGGGTCGTCCTCGTTGCGCCACAGCGGCAGCGGGGTGCCCCAGTAGCGTGAGCGCGAGACGGCCCAGTCGATGTTGTTCTCCAGCCAGTCGCCGTAGCGGCCATGCTTGATGGTGTCGGGGAACCAGTTGGTCGACTCGTTCTGCGCCAGCAGCTGCTCCTTGAGCTTCGTCGTGCGGATGTACCAGGACGGCTGGGCGTAGTAGATGAGCGGGGTGTCGCAGCGCCAGCAGTGCGGGTAGGAGTGCCAGTGCATCTCCAGCCGGAACATGATCTCGCGCTTGTCGAGGTCTTCACAGATCGGCTTGTCGGCGCTCTTGAAGAACATGCCGCCGACCAGGGGGAGGTCCTTGCAGAAGGTGCCGTCCGGCTCGATGGGATTGACCAGCGGCAGACCGTACTTGCGGCAGGTGAGCAGGTCGTCGGCACCGAATGCCGGGGCCTGGTGCACCAGGCCGGTGCCGTCCGAGGTGGTGACGTAGTCGGCAAGAATGATGAAGTTCGCGTCGGCTGGGGTGGGCCGCCCGTCGGCGGTGACGTGCTCGGTCGTCGGCCAGTCCAGCAGCTCGTAGGGACGCTGGTAGGTCCACAGCTCCATCTCGGAACCCAGGAAGGACTCCCCGGTGAGGCTCCACCCCTCACCGAGCACCTGCTCGAAGAGCGGCTCGGCGATGACGAGATCGTCGCTGGTCGGGTCGGCGGAGCTGGCACTCGCCGTCGTGTCAGCGCCCTCGGGGTCGGGATCCTTGTGGGCGACGACGTAGCGCACGTCGGGGCGCACGGCCACTGCGGTGTTGGAGACGAGGGTCCACGGTGTGGTCGTCCACACCAGCAGCTGGGCGCGTCCGGCCAGTGGCCCCGAGGTCACCGGGAAACGCACGTAGATCGAGGGGTCACGGTCATCCTGGTAGCCCTGAGCCAGCTCATGGTCGGACAGGGTGGTGCCGCAGCGTGGGCAGTAGGGGGCGACGCGGTGGTCCTCACCCAGCAGCCCCTTGTCGAAGACCTGCTTGAGCCCCCACCACACCGACTCGACGTAGGACGACTTCATCGTCCAGTAGGCGTCGTCCATGTTGACCCAGTAGCCCATCCGCTCGGTGAGTTCGCGAAAGGCGTCGACGTGGCGGGTGACCGATTCGCGGCACTTGGCATTGAAGGGTTCCACGCCGTACTGCTCGATGTCGGGCTTGCCGGAGAACCCCAGTTCCTTCTCCACGGCGAGTTCCACGGGAAGTCCGTGGCAGTCCCAGCCGGCCTTGCGGTCGACGTGGTAGCCGCGCATGGTGCGGTAGCGCGGAAAGACATCCTTGAACACCCGAGCCTCGACGTGGTGGGTACCCGGCTGGCCATTGGCGGTTGGAGGACCCTCGAAGAAGGTCCACGGCTCACCGTCCTTGGTGGCCTCCAAGGTCTTCTCGAAGGTGTGCTGGCGATGCCACAGGTCGATGATCTCGTGCTCCATCGCGGGCAGGTCCACCTGTGGTGGCACGGCAGCATAGCGGCCGGCTTCGGGGGTCGTCTCGCTCATCGGATGCAGTCCTTCGTCTCGTCGGTGTGACGAGGGACGAGAACCCGGACGTCCGGGGTACCCGCGGTACCACCCTCATTGCGTCCCAACAGATGACCCTGACGATCCTGGATCAGAACGGCTCGACCATGCTGGTGTCGCTCGCCCCGATCGGCGCTGGTGACGCCGCTCATTGGCCCACCGCTGCCGGGTCTAGTGAGGCTTGCGCCCGTTCTTCCGGCGGCTCCGGGGTGATGGCCCCATCATCGCCGTGCGGTCCACCACAGTGTAATCCCGTTCAGAGACGCTTCAGCAAACCCTCCACGATCTGGGCAACGCCGTCGTCGTCATTGGACCCGGCAACGTGATCGGCAGCCGCCTTGGCCTGCGCGACGGCATTGCCCACCGCCCAGGAGGTGCCGGCCCAGGTGAGCATCTCGACGTCGTTGGCACCGTCACCGAAGGCGACGACGTCGGCACGATCCACCCCGAGGTGCTCACACAGCAGGGCCAGACCGGAGTCCTTCGTCACCCCGGCAGGGCTGATCTCCAGCATCGGCACCCCCGAGGTCGTGACGTGCACCTGGTCACCGCCCACCGAGACGGCCAACCCGGCCAGCTCGTCAACCGGCATGCTGGGGTGACGAGCCACGAGTTTGAGGCAGTTCTGGGCCACGACGTCCTCCAGCGGCAGGGACGGCATGGTGCGCGGGTCACGATTGTGGTCGGCCACATCGGCCAGCTCGGCGTAGCCCGTCTGGGAGACGAACTCCTCCCCGTCGTCCCGAATGGTGGCGAACACGGTACCGGGAGCGACCTTCAGCAGATCTTGGGTGAACCGCTGGCACATCTGGGCGTCCATGAGTTGACGGAACAGGATCGTCTCGTCGGCAAGATTCCAGCAGATGGCACCATTGGAGCACAGCGCCCAGCTGGTCAGGACGTCTCGCCACCCGGACAGACCATAGATCTGACGGGCGGTCACCGGCACCACCGGCACCCCGGCGCGTGCCGCTGCAGCGAGCATGCGGCGAGTGCGTGAACTGAGCTGCTTGTCGTCGGTGAGCAGGGTTCCGTCCAGATCGGTGGCTATCAACACGAGCATCAGCCTATCGGGGCCCCGATCAACCCCGGCTCGGTTCCTCGATCACCCCGAAAGATGCGCCTCGCCCAGGCCCTCGATGAGGCATCCCCGGGGTTCCTGATGAACTGGCCGCAGAAATCCCCGATTCTTTGGGAATTCGGCGGCTGGGGCGACACAATGAGAGATGCCGATCAGGGCGGCGGAGCTGCCACGCACCGTGCCGACGCTTCATGATCGCCACTGTTGAACCACGCACCGAGGAAGGACGACGATGGCATCTGATCATGGACACGGATCTGGCCCCGGCCCCATTGACGACGCCATCTTTCGCCCGAACCAGAAGCCCCGGCAGAATCATCCGACGAACTCCGCGGGGTCAAGTTCCACGGGATCAAATTCCGGGGGGCCAGACTCCCCCGGGCCGCTGGACGACGAACCCACCGCCGTCGAGATGACCCTGCGCCCCGAGGAGCTCACCGCCATCGAGGCGTCGACGACATGGTCGGTCCCGGCGATGACGACGACCTCCCCCACGATCAACCAGCCGAGCCCCACGCCCCAGCCGGCCAAACCCCCGCCCAGGGCCCGACGCATCTTCGGGCTCCCGTTGGATCGCTACCTGCGTGACACCAAACCGTTGCCGCTGGCCTCCGACCTGCAGTCCGCCGAGGACGACATGGAGGCCCGCCAGGCCCGTCTCGTCGTCGACCTGGTGGAGCGAGTCACCTCGATGGCCATCTCGGTGGGCGCCTCCGCCTCCGAAGCCGATGGCCCTGCGGTTGGCCGCGACGTTCGGTATCACGATTCACGTCGACGTCACCAACACGTCCGTCATCGTCACCCAACACCGCAGCATGGACGACGACCCCATCACCTCACTGCGCGTCGTGCGAGGACGCACCTCGGACTACCAGCGCCTGGGCCGACTGCAGAAACTCGTCGACCAGATCTGCAATGGCGAGGTCGATCTGGAGGACGCCCGCAGCCACCTAGAGACCCTCGTCGCCGCGCCCCGGCTGTACCGACCGTGGTTCGTCACCCTCAACATGGGGTTGATGGGGGGCGGCATCTCCTGGCTGTTCAGCGGATCAATCTGGGACGTCCTCCTGGCCTTCTTCACCACCTGCCTGGTGGACATGGCGGTGCAGGCCATGGGACGCCGACACGTCACCAGTTTCTTCACCCAGGCGGTGGGCGGCGCCGTCCCCACCGTCATGGCACTGCTCGTCATGATCCTGCAGTGGAAGGCGGACATGACCCTGCCGTTGTCGCCCTCCCTGGTCGTCGCAGCGGGGATGATCTCACTGCTTGCCGGCACGTCGATGGTGTCCGCCGCGCAGGACGCCATCGACGGCTACGTCGTCACCAGTTCGGGGCGATTCGTCGACGTCTTCGTCCAGACCGGCGGCATCATCCTCGGCGTGATGGGCGTGCTGTGGATCGGCCTCAAGGTGGGCACCCCGTCATACATCAACCCGACGGTGTGGGTCTCCGGACCCATCATCACGCAGATGCTCGCCGCCGCCATCGTCTCCTGGTCGTTCGGGGTGTCCTGCCACGCCGGTCTGCGAGTCCTGGTGACCTGCGCATTCCTGGGGGCGATCGGCTGGGGCGGTTATGTCCTCGGTGCGGCCCTGGGAATGTCAGCCCCGGCAGCCTCCGGGGTCGGCGCATTCCTGGTGGGCATGGCAGCCACCGCCGCCTCCAGGCGATGGGACTTCCCGCAGGTCGGACTGGTCACCTGCGGTGTCGTCACACTCATGCCCGGCATGATGATCTACCGCGGCCTGTACATGATTCTGGGCTCACAACTTGACCAGCCGAGTGCCGCAGGCGGTGGGACGGTCCTCATGCAGGCCCTGCTGGTTGGCATCGCCATCGCCATCGGATCCAGCCTCGGTGCGCTGACGGTACGCCCCCTCATCGTGCCACTGGACCACGCCTCGCGGCTGGCGACGTTCCGGTCGTGGGGCATGGGAGCCACGGTGCCGCGCGAACGTACCAGCTCCCGACGCATCAGGAAGCGATGGCGTAACTTCAAGGAGCGAAAGGCAGCTGGGACGAGCTGACGCGTACCACACCCCATCGCACAGCCCTAGCTCACTCGCCGGCCCCAGCTCACTGTCAGTGTCGTGAGACCTCGAACCCCACGCTGGTGGACGCCGTGGTCCCAACTGTTCCTCGAGCGTGCCATGCCCGGCATGACGGGGCAGGTCGTGAGGACACCTCGGCAGGGGCTCGTCGCACGGCCGACGTCACACGTGGTCAGATCGACCCGCCCACCTGACTCGTCGTCACCACGCCTACATGACTCGTCGTCGCCACTCCGGGACGGAACGCACCGTCAGGTACACCATGCCACCCAGCACGATCGGCACGCCGAACACCAGTCCGGCCAGCTGGCCCCATGGCACCCACGTCAACGTGGCGTGCCGCCTCAGGAGAGACAGGGCGATGATGGGAGGCACCGCCCCCACCAGTGCTCCTGCAACATGTCCGACGAAGGTGGAGACCAACGTCTGGATCGCCGTCATCCTACGCATCGATTCGCGGGAAGCCCCTATGGACGACAGGGTCTCGCGTTGGGACCGGGAATCCGCCAAGGTCAGGACGGTTGTGAGCATACCGATGGCCATGAGCATGACGATCGCGATCCCGGTACCCCGATTCACGATGGTGCGCCCCATCCGCGAAGGTCCGGAATCCAGCACGAGGGTACTGGTGGGACCAGAAGCCGCCGTCAATGACCGGCTGATGGCTCTTCGATCATGAGCGCTGATCCCATGCGACGTCCGAGCCCATATGTCTCCCTCGCTGGTCTGGACGTCCTGGTCCGCCACGCCGAGCAACCGAGCAGCCGCATCCCGACCGATGAGCACGGGAACTTGAGTGGCCTCGGTGTGGAATGGCGCCCGGAAGGCATCGACCTGCCTCACCTGGCTCAGTTGGGTGGCTGCCTCGCTGAACATCCCGATCGTGAGCTTGCCATCCTCCAGCTGATCGTGATTGAGCACCACCGGTCCGCGATGCAGGGCATCCAGAACGGCAGCATCAGGCTCGTGCCCGGTGATGACCTTGTACAGCGACCCGTCATCAACGACGACCGGAAGCTGCGAACCCGTGACCTCACGCAGACCGGTGTGGGACTCCTCGGAGGCTGGGCGCACACCGACATTGGACACCTGTGCCGTGAGGATGTCACAACCCGACCGTCGCCGGCACCCCGGCTGCTTGATGAGTTCCTCAGTGACATGATCAACTGGCCCCACAGTGGCCTGAACCACTGCGATCTGTTGGGTGCGCACCACCTCGGGAACAGGGCGACCGGGAGCAACCGTCGACTCCAGCACGGCAACGTTCCTGGGCAGCCGGGGTGTGTAGTGATCCACGTCCAGCCGATCGACGAATCCGCCGATGGTCAACACGGAGCTGAACAGCGTCATGACGGCCATCGATGCCGCCACACAGGCCGAGGCACGCTCCCGATTGCGATCCATGTCGCGCAGGGCGAGGGTGGCATAGACCCGCCATTTGGGAAACTTCCCGACACTCCAGTGCAGCACCCACGGGATGGTCATCAAGATGGCTGGGTACAGCAACATGACGCTGAGGAGTACCGGAAGCAACACCTCACTGTCGGCGAGCTGGGTGACGGAATGGCCGGCTGCCGTCGTGTGGGGCACCACGATCATCACCGCAAATGCCAGCAGGGACAGGATGAGAATGATCCATCGACCGCCCAGCCTCCTCGGGGGCCGCAAGACATCTCGCACTCCCAGCAACGGATTGGTCGAGGCGACCTGCCGGGCCGGCAACCACGACGCCATCAGTGAGGACACCAAGCCCATGACGATGGCGCACAGGGCATACCGCCAACGAAATGACATGGGCACCGGATAGTCCAGGGAATTGAGGTTCTGCAGCCAGATGACGAAATTGGCTCCTCCACACCCCAGCACCGCCCCCAGGATGGAACCAGTCAATCCGAGCACCAGTCCCTGCTGCAGGACGATTCCCACGAGTTGACGCTCCACTGCCCCCGTCGTGCCCAGGATGGAGAGGGTCTGCCGTTGCCGCTGGGCACAGATGACGAAGGCCGAGGCAGCCACCGTCGCGCTGATGAGCGCCACGAGCGCTCCGCCGGTGAGGATCTGCGCAAGGAGCTGGGTACGTACTTCGATCGAGTAGTCACCGGACAACGCAGCACGACTCACGACGGCCAGGCCCATGTCATTGAGATGGTCGACCTGTGCAGCTGTGAGCTGGGGACCGCGCACGAAGTAGCTGGGGAAGGTGTCGGAGACCACCAGAGAGCTTTCCGGGCGCACCCAGACCTCCGGCTCCCAGGTCTTCGAGGAGCGAACCAGACCGGTGAGAAGGTACTGCCTGCCATCCATGGAGACCTTCGTACCCACCTGCCAGTTGAACTGCTTGGCCGTGGTGGCTGACGCCCACATCTCGCCGGCAGCAGGCATCGGGGCGTTCGGGATGACGAGACGCCGGTTGAGCATGCCGGTGAGATCAATGCCGTACACCCGCACATTGACCCAGGTCTGCCCCCACCTCAGCGGTTGCCGGGCGGTGCGCATGCGATGCAATTCATGATTGTCGAGCGTGAGCTTCTCCAGCGCCTTGCTCTGCTCGGTCTCCAACTCGGCCGGAGTGCTGTCCACAGCAGAATCCCCGCAGGAACGGCGGCTGAGCCCGTCCTGTCGACAGTGACCGTCCCAGTTGTCGATCCGCTCGACGATGAAGTCTGCGTCGCCCAGGATGTCACGGATCTGATCGTTCGGAGTGAGGTACTGCGCTTCGAGCGCGGTGCCCATCGCCGTCACGAAGATCACGGGCAGGGCGATGAGCATGACGATGACCATCGAGCGGTATCGGTGCTGGGTCATGTCCCGCCAGGCCAGTCTGGACAGCAGGTTCAGACGGGCCTCGCGACGATGCCCGTGTCGGAACAGCACGGCCCTGTGATGCCGAGGTGCCGCCCCATCGGATGGTTCCGCTCGGTGTCGCGTCTGCCCAAGATGATCATCCTCGCCCGAGACGTCACTCATGTCCACGGTCCGTCATCGGGGTCGAACGGATCGTCGAGGTCGCCGAACGGGTCAGGTGGCATGGCGTCGGGGATCTCGGGCCCGGTCTGATCATCATCGGACGCGACGCCGGTCACATCATCGGCAGGCTCAGCAGCGTCCACGATGTCGGCGACGTCGTCCTGCAGCAGTAGGTCCATCGGATCACTGTAGGCCGCCGTCTCGTCAACGAGGACGCCGTCACGCAGGAAGACGACCCGATCGGCCCACCCAGCGTGTCGGGCCTCGTGGGTGACGAGGAGGACGGCGACCCCGGAATCGGCCAGATCTCGGATGAGGGACATGACCTCGTCACCGGAGGTCGAGTCCAATGCGCCAGTGGGCTCGTCGGCCAGGAGCATGCGACGATCTCCCACCACGGCGCGGGCTATCGCAATGCGCTGGCGCTCACCTCCCGACATGTCATCGACGAAACGATCGGCCAGCTGCGCCATGGAGAATTGTTCGAGCACGGACATGGCAGTCTCACGTGCTCGAGAGCCGGGAACCCCGTCGAGTTCGAGAGGCAGGCAGACGTTCTCCATCGCCGTGAGGGTCGGGACGAGGTTGAGTTCCTGGAAGACGAATCCGAGCTGACGCCGTCGTATCCGTGCCAGATCGTCGCGACTCAGCCCATCCAAGGACTGTCCGGAAATGCGCACCTGCCCGCCGGTGGGCCGCTCCAAGCCCCCGGCGATGGCGAGCAGGGTGGACTTGCCAGAGCCCGAGGAACCCATGATCGACACGAATTCCCCGGTGTCCACCGACAGGTTGACGTCGTGCAGGGCGGTGACCTCGCCCTGTCCATGACCAAACGAACGAGTCACATGATCGAGCGCAATCACCGGTTGACGAGCAGCGCTGGGAGTAGACGTCGTATCTCGCGATGCGCCCATACCTGCCTTCAAGGTTCAGACCTCCAGAGCTCAGCCCTCCACACCACCAAACGGTGGCGTGGCATCCTCGCGACAAGGATACAGAGCCTACGGGGTACTGAAGCTCACGGGAAGCAGTCGCACAGAGCCATTGCCCATTCTGGCTTGCCTGCCTCCGGTGCAGGACTGGCCTCAGCGCGCGAGCTGAGCCTCACGTGCCGGGGACTCCTCGGGAGCCTCGACGCGCTTCTGATGGGAGGCACGCACCGCGGCAGCCTCGCAGTGGTCGAGCCAACGGATCTCCGCCTCGGCATCGAAGACCATCCGCTCCAGGATGAGCTGACCGGCAAGATCATCCTCGGCAATGGTGCGGCGAACCTGACGGTACTGTTGCAGGGCCGAGACGGTCACCCGACGCTGGGCCTGCACGATTCCTGCAACGTCACGTCCCTTGGTGGATGCAGCGATGGCCAACTTGATGGCGATCTCATTGCGAGGTGGCGTGTCCTGGACGACCGGGTTGCCGAACCACTCGTCAACGGCGTGACGGCCTTCCTCGGTGATGGTGACGATGACACGCCCGTCTTGGTTCTCCTCGCCGCGTACGCAGAGTCCATCGCGCTCCAAACGCTCGAGAGTGGTGTACACCTGACCGATGTTGAGCGGCCAGGAGTGATTGGTTCGCCGATCGAACTCAGACTTGATCTGGTAGCCATGGCGCGGCCGCTCGGCAAGCAGTGCCAGGATGGCGAACTTGATGGACATGGTCCCTCCCTGTGCGTTGCACCAATGAGCGGAGCTCACCGATACAACGAATCGATTTCAGTGTCGACATATCTAGGAACCCCACAGCCTCGAGAAATATTCCTTCCCCTGCCATGCAAGGCTCATACACATGCCATACATGTAACTGAAACGGCTCAGCAGCTTGACGACACCCGCTCACGATGCCAACAACACGTGCCCATACGCAGCGTGCCAGCCATTTCTTGCTCCCAAGGGTATCTCACGGCATATCGCCGAACACCACCACCCCCTCCTTTGCCAGGACCACACAGGAGATGTCCTTGTGACCAGTGGTTTCAAGCGAGAAACTTCACAGTTCTGTGTGCTTTCCTGTGTTTTCCCTGAGAATTTCTGTGTGTCCCTGAATCTCTGTGTGTCTCTGTGGGGCCCGCTGCCATGCAGCGTCTGCACCGGGAGAGATGCCACAGTCGCGGGCAGCGCGATAGCCATGGTGGCGTCATGACCGCGAGGAGTTCCATGGCCCCACCCTCTGAGGACGCCACGGCCCCATCGGAACCACACCGCCATACCCCCTCCCCGCAGGCCCGACGTGCCCGCATCGGCACCCTGCTCATGTTCACCGTCAATGGGATGACATTCGCCTCACTGATACCGCGCCATCCGCAGATCAAGGCCGATCTTGACGCGTCCCGGACGACATGGGGACTCGCCGTGGGACTCGGGCCACTCGGTGGGCTGACCCTGGGGTTGTCCGCAGCTCACCTCATACGCCGACATGGTTCGCGCACCATTGCCCTGTGGCCCCAGATCCTCTCGACGACCTGCCTCCTCCTGCTGGCCCGCGCACCACACACCGCATGGGTGTTCGTGGCGATGATCGTCATGAACGTCTTCGACGCACTCACCGACATCGCCATGGACAATGTCAACTCCACCCCGGGACTGGCGGCTGGGTCCGGCCTCACGGTGGCGACGTGGAGCAGAAGGTTGGGTTTCATGATCCACCCCGTGCTCATCGGCCTGCTGGGCGACACCGTCTCGCTGCGTTGGGCGCTGGTCTGCCTGCCGGCAGGGGCAGCGCTGATCCTGATGGCCACCCCGGCGTTCCAGCCAGTCACAGCGGCGCCTCCCCGGACCGACACATCCACAGAGGCCGGATAACAGCCCGGATAACAGCCCGAGGCTGATCGATCAGCGACCGGTCAGGCGTTGGCCTCGACGTGACGCCGCCCCTCGAAGGCACGTCCCAGGGTAACCTCGTCGGCGTACTCCAGATCACTGCCGACGGGGAGCCCGGAGGCCAGACGAGAGACCGCCACCCCCATCGGCGCGATGAGCCGGGAGAGGTAGGTGGCCGTCGCCTCACCTTCCAGATTGGGGTTGGTGGCCAGAATGACCTCGGTGACGGTGCCATCGGCCAGTCGCTGCATGAGTTCGCGAATGTGCAGATCGGAGGGCCCCTTGCCATCCAACGGCGAGATGGCACCACCAAGGACGTGGTACAGACCGCGGTACTCGCGGGTGCGCTCGACGGCGACGACGTCCTTGGACTCCTCGACGACACAGATCACCGTCTGGTCCCTGCGCGGGTCGCGGCAGTACTGACACTCCTCGTCGGAGGAGACGTTGAAGCAGATGTCACAGAACCGGGCCTTCTCCTTGACCTCACGCAACGCATCCGCCAGCGCGTCGACCTCCTCGTCCGGAGCGTCCAGGACGTGGAAGGCGATGCGCTGGGCGCCTTTGGGACCGATGCCCGGCAGTTGCGCCAGGGCATCGATGAGGTCCTGAAGCGGACCGTCGTACATGTGGTCTCCTCCTCGATCACTGTGGTACGGCCGATGACCGTGGTTCAGTGCTACCACCTCACACCACCTGGCAGGTGATGATCCAGTCAGGTTCGGTGCCGGGTGTGCCGGCCATGCACTCCGAGACTGACAACCGAGACGATCAGAGTCCCATTCCCGGAATCTTGGGTGTCATGGCCTGCTGGGCTGCCGCAGCCTTGCCACTGGCGTCATGGACGGCAGCAATGACCAGGTCGGCCAGGGTGTCGGTGTCGTCGGGATCGACGGTCTGCGGGTCGATCGTGAGCCCGGTGAGTTCCCCGGTGCCGGTGACGACGGCTTTGACGAGCCCACCGCCCGCCGAGCCGTCAAAGGTGGTGGACTCCAGCTGCTGCTGGGCCTGGGTGAGTTGGGCCTGCATGGCCTGGGCTTGGGCGAGCAACCCGTTCATGTCCACGTTGGACAGGTCGAAACCGCCGTTGGGTGTCGTCATGATGGATCCTTTCAGTGTTGTTCGAAAAGGGAACTGACACCGCGAGGAGCGATGTCTTCCTGGGCCCAATGGGGGTGGTGACGATCGATTGGTGGTGGTTCGTCACGGCCGATTACCGTGCAACCTCAGGAGGCGGACCCCCGTTCATCGGTGAGGACGACCCCGCCAAGTTCCGTGGTGATGAGTTCGATGGCCGATTCCCCCGAGGAGTCCAGGATCTCCCCGTCACCGGAGTCGGCCAGCTCCCACATGTCGTCGGGGGGCATGTCGTCGGCTGGAGGCTCCGATGGTACATGCCGGTCGAAATCACCATGCGGGTGCCCACCCGTCCCGCTGGCCTGGCCGGAGGCGTCATGGGCAGTGGACCTCTTCTGCCCGGATGCAGGAGCGTCGAACCGATGAGCCCGGCCAGCAGCCTCGTCCGGGCCGGGGGCGGCACCGCGGGGGGTGGGCTGCGACGTCAGACGTCGCCGTGCGGGGTCCAGGAAGCGAGACCGCGCCGATTCCGGGTACACCTCGGCAGGTGTCTGCACCTGGTGTGGTGGCGGCGTCTGGCCCGACTCCGGGACGTCGGCAGCCTCGTTCACCGAACTCGTGTGCGCCGAGGAGTTCTCGTCGTCCGACGTGTCTGCCCGGCTCTGCGGGGAAGCGTCCGGTGGCTGCACGGGGTTGTTTGGCTGCACAGGGTTGTTCGTCGCCGGGGAGACGTCCGGCGGGGTGCTCTGCGCACCTCGGTGGATGTCGTCGGCGTCATCGGCACCATGCGTGGAATCGTCGTCGGCAACTGGGGGGCCACCAGCGGGACCCGTTTGGCGTGTCTGGGAGCCCTGCGGATGGGGGTTCGCCCCGGTCGCCCGACTCCGTGCATCGGGGGCTCCCCTGCCGGGAGCACCTGCTGATCCCGGCCGGGGGCCGTCTGGCCTGGTGTGACGCTCGTCATGGCCACGATGGGCCAATGGTTGGACGTCGCCGGTCACCGGAACGAAGTCCACGTCGACACCGAGCAGTTGAGCGACGACGTCATGCAGGTGCTTGGCATGATCACCGTGCAGATAACTGTCCCGCGCACCGGGGTTGGAGAATCCCAGGGTCGCCTGATTGCCGTTGACCCCGAGAATCTGCGCGTACTGGTTGAGCACGACGCTCATGTAGCGGCTGTACTCGGATCGAAACACCTCGATGATGCGTGGCCAGGCGTCGCGCAGCATGGTGACGTCCACCCCGTCGGGACGCTCGGCGGTGGAGCCAGCGGATGGCACGGCAGGACCAGCGGATGCCGACGGATCAACTGGCCGAGCCCCCGACGAGGCAGCCTCGGAAGGCTGCTGGTGGGGCGGTCGTCCACGCGTGGGAGGTTCTGAGGCGGACCTCTGCTGCATCGGGGCCTGGGACTGCTCGGGAGTTGAGGACTGGGCAGAAGTTGTGGACTGGGCAGGTGTCTGGGACTGCGCGGCCCGCGGGTCTTCCCGTGAACCGGCCTGTCCTGTCATGCTCTGTGACGGCGCCTGGGGCTCCTGGGGAGCTGTCGTTCCGGCACCAGTGGGACGGTAGTCCGCGCGCCCCGGTCGTGGGCGACGCGGTCTCTCGGTCGGGTCGGAGGAGGGTGTCGTCCGCGCACCGGGCTGACTGCCCTGCCGGGCAGTTGCCGGAGCTGACCCGCCATCTCTCGAAGACTTGCCCAGAGCAGGATCGCCACCCCGCGGGGCACTGGCCGGGCGGCCCGGACGCGCTGGACGCTCACCGCTCTGCCACCGCTGGTGCTGGGCGGTCTCGTCATGCGACGACTCAACCTCGACGAGATCTCCGGAGCCGGCAGCACCGGCACCGACGATCCCCACCCGTCGTTCCAGACGGTCCAGACGCGCGTGCACCCCACGTTCGTCGGTGTCGGCGTCCGGCAGCAGGATGCGGGAGCACATGAGCTCCAAGTGCAGTCGGGGAGCAGTCGTCCCCCTCATCTGGGTGAGTCCGGTCGCCAGCACCTCGGCGGCTCGGGTGAGTTCCCCCGCCCCCATCGCAGCCGCCTGGTGGGCGAGTCGCTCCCCCTGCTCCGGGGAGACGTCGATGAGTCTGTTGTTCACTGCATCGGGTACGGCAGCGAGGATCACCAGGTCACGCATCCGGCGCAGCAGGTCCTCGGCGAATCGACGCGGGTCCTGCCCCATGTCCATGACCTTGTCGATGGTGGCGAAGACCTCGTGGGCATCACCAGCGGCGAACGCATCGACCACCTGGTCCAGCAGGGCGTCGGGGGTGTAGCCGAGCAGGGCAGCCGCCAACTCGTAGGAGACGCCGTCCTCGTCGGCCCCGCCCAGCAGCTGGTCGAGCACCGAGAGTGAGTCACGTACCGATCCGCCACCGGCCCGCACCACCAGCGGCAGCACGGCATGGTCGACGGCGATGCCCTCCTTGTCGCACAGCGTCTCCAGGTAGTTCACCAGGGTCGCCGGGGGCACCAGCCGGAACGGGTAGTGGTGGGTTCGGGAGCGGATCGTGCCGATGACCTTCTCCGGCTCCGTCGTGGCGAAGATGAACTTCACGTGCGGCGGGGGTTCCTCGACGAGCTTGAGCATCGCGTTGAAGCCCTGGGTGGTGACCATGTGGGCCTCGTCGATGATGTAGATCTTGTAGCGGGAGCGCACCGGTGCGAAGAATGCGCGTTCCCGCAGGTCACGAGCCTCGTCGACGCCGCCGTGGGAGGCCGCGTCGATCTCGATGACGTCGATGGAGCCTGGGCCGCCACGCGCCAGGTCGCGGCACGACTGGCACTCACCGCATGGGTACGGGGTCGGCCCCTGCTCACAGTTGAGGCAGCGGGCGAGGATGCGGGCACTCGTCGTCTTGCCGCAACCGCGCGGCCCGGAGAACAGGTAGGCGTGGTTGACGCGCCCGTTAACGATCGCACGCTTCAACGGTTCGGTGACGTGCTCCTGACCGATGACCTCGTCGAAGGTGTCCGGGCGGTAGCGCCGGTAGAGGGCCAGTGGCGGGTTCTGCACCGACGTGTCTCGTGAGTCGGCGGCGGCCGCCGGGGTGGGGGACGCGTCGGTGCCCCCGGGTGGGTCACTGGCGGCGGGGGCATCGTCGTCGGTCACGTCCGCCGGCTCGGTAAGTTCGGCGACTCGATCGACCACGCGGGGGTCGAAGGAGTCGTCCTGCTCGTCGGTGTCCAGACCGTCAGGCTCGGCAGGGGAATCCGGCCCGGCAAGGACGTCATCTGGCTGGGTCGGCTCCTCCGCCGTCGCATCAGCATCCTGTTCCGGCTCCGCTGCGCTCGTCCGGGAATCCGTCTGATCGGTGGAGCCGGAATTGCGCAGCTCGTCCCGGGGCGGCTCGTCCTGACCGAACAGGTCGGGGCCGTCCTGGTCGTACCACTCGTCGGCATCACGATCGTTGCTGGCCTGGTAATCCTCGTCCACGCACTGAAGCCTAGTTGACTGGTGAGACAGTTCTCAGGAGACGAAGCTCAGAACGACGACGAGAAGCGTCACCACCGCGAAAACGGCCCATGCGATGAGGACGGCACCGCGTGCGGAATGCCCCAGCCGGCTGGCCTTGCGACCGCATGACGTCGCAAGCAGTGCCGGGACGAGGAAGGCTGCGATCTCGCAAGCGATGACCGTGTAGGTGACGGAGTCCGGGACCCCGGGTGAGTGCAGCTGTGGATACCCCAGATTGGCTGGCAAGGTCGTCTGGACGAGCATCGCGACGAGCCCGGAGAGCACGAAAATCAGTAGACAGCACCATGTGATCCGGTTCCAGATCTGTCCGGCCCGATCTGTCGTGATGATCCGACTGGGCATGCACACCCCCTGACTGTGACGATCCTGCTGCCGCACGCTTGCACCGGTTGGGCACTGCCCGGCCTGTCAGGAACGAGACTACGACACGACCTGCTTCGTGCCCAGTGCACCTCGCACACAGTGCTGACCAGGAGAATCAGAGATCTCGAGACGCGCAGGCCCTCGCGGGACGACAAGGAGCCCGGTCATCAGGAAAGCCCCCTTGAAAAGGGCCTTGACCACCATGGAAAGCCCCCTTGAAAACGAAAAGGGGCTCCCCGCGCACCCGGTAGAGCCAACCTACCCTTGCTGCCTCTCGGCCCTGGGGGAGTTCGGTCAGGTGCCGCCGCACGGAGAACCTTGCATCCATACTAGAGCGCCACCCAACCCCCCGCCAAACCCATCGCAGCATTCGAATCCCACAGCCGCCCGGACGGCTTGCTGGGAAGGCGCCGCAGGAATTGACACCACCCCCGAGAAGCCCAGAGCAACACAGTTCGGACTGGCGGCCACGGGAAATCTCGCACCCGAGCTGTGACGGGGGGTTCACCTCATCTACGCCCCCGGGAGACCGGGGTCTGTGGGGCCATCCCCAGCAAGCCTCGAAGGGTTGCACGAGGGTCGCTTCCCTTGCATCATTGAACAATGACTCGCATTGACGCGTGGCTGTGGTCCGTTCGAGCCTTCAAGACGCGCTCCATGGCCACTGCCGCCATCAAGGGCGGCCACGTACGGCTCAACGACGCCCCGGTCAAACCCGCCCATGAGGTGCACCCCGGAGATGTCGTCACCATCCGTACCCCCGGTTGGGATCGGGTGCTCAAGGTGGTTCAGCCGATCTCCAGACGAGTCGGGGCCAAGGACGCCGCCCTGGCCATGGAGGATCTCTCACTCCCCCGTCCGGCATACCTCAATGCCCCGGTTGCCAGACGTGACCGGGGCGCTGGCCGACCCACGAAACGCGACCGCCGCAAGATCGACAGCCTCATGGGACGCTCGAACCGAAATGTCTGATTGGCGTCATCGTCCGTTCACCCGTATGATGTCTCGCGGAGGATTCGCCTAGAGGCCTATGGCGCTCGCTTGGAAAGCGGGTTGGGTTCACGCCCTCACGAGTTCGAATCTCGTATCCTCCGCCACCAGCCCACTTGACCATTGGTCAGGTGGGCTTTTTCGCGGGACTGCCCCCTCGCTCTCGCCACCCCACCTTCGAGGCCCGCGTCCGGCAGCCCATAGCCTTGTGGTCATGGAGTCGCTCGTGGTCACCGGTGGGGCCGGATTCATCGGCAGCAACTTCGTGCACTGGGTGATCCAGCACACGGATGTCCGAGTCATCGTCCTGGACGCCATGACCTACGCAGCCAACCCGCGTTCCCTCACCGGCCTGCCCGGTGATCGCTGCACGGTGGTTCCCGGCAGCATCACCGACGCGAATCTGGTGGACGACCTCGTGCGCGAGGCAGACGCCGTCGTCAATTTCGCAGCGGAGTCCCACAACGACAATTCGCTGCGCAATCCCGAACCCTTCCTCACGACCAACATCATGGGCACCTACACCGTGTTGGAGGCGGTTCGACGCCATCACGTGCGATTCCACCAGGTCTCCACCGACGAGGTGTTCGGGCCACTGGGAATGACGGACCCACCAGTCACGGCCGACGCGCCGTACCGCCCGTCATCTCCCTACTCGGCATCCAAGGCCAGCGCCGACCATCTGGTGCGAGCCTGGGTGCGTTCCTTCGGGGTGGCCGCGACCACATCGTGTTGCACGAACAACTACGGGCCACGTCAACATGTCGAGAAGTTCATCGCACGCCAGATCACCACCATCCTCGACGGGCACCGCCCCAAGCTCTACGGCGACGGTCGGCACATACGCGACTGGATCCACGTCACCGATCATATCCGGGCCATCTGGACGATCCTGCACCACGGACGAGTCGGACAGACGTACCTCGTCAGCGCCGAGAACCAGGCATCCAACCTGGAGGTCGTCCATCTCATCCTCGACCTCATGGGGCATCCGATGGACGACTACGACCTCGTCGCGGACCGGCCCGGTCACGACCTGCGATACGCCCTGGACTGCACACGAACACGCGAGGAGTTGGGCTGGCACCCGCAGTACACCGATCTGCACGCCGGACTCGCGGACACGATCGACTGGTACCGAGCCAACGAGGCCTGGTGGCGCCCCGACAAGGCAGCCACCGAAGCCAGCTACGCACGAACCGGGCAATGACTCCCGGGCGAGAATGACCCTGACGGCGATCGTGCCCCACCACGACTGTTCCCAGGGGGACACCACCAGGGAACCGATCGGCGCTTTACAAGGCTCCGCACCCGTCCGCCCGCAGCGCCAGCAAGACACCTGAGGTCTCATCGCGTAACATGTGGCCTTGTCACAGACTTTCCAGCGCTTCTGTGTGCCGTTGACGCGCTGTCGTGCTCCTTTTTTCCGTGGGCACTGGGTAGACTCGCTGTGACCAGGGTGCGTTCTGCAACCTGACAAGCGCATCTCGCAGGGCCTGGAGAGGGGGACTCGTGGGTATCTTGGACAAGTTCAACGTGGACCTCGAAAGGGTCTCCGACAACCTGTTCTCCCGAATATCCAAGTCCGAGGTGGAGCCCGTCGAGATTGCCGCTCGACTGCAACGCGAGCTCGATTCCCACGCCAAGCTGTTGTCCAAGGGCCGCCGGCTCGTCCCCAATGAGTTCACGGTACGCCTGTCACCTCAGGACTACGAGCGCCTGGCCCCCTACACCAAGACACTCAATGGCGAGATCATCCCCCAGCTGAGGGATCACGCCACCGAGCGCCGCTACGTCTTCAACGGGCCGATCCGCGTCGACTACGACTTGGACGAGGAGTTGGGAATCGGTCGTTTCGAGGTGGACTCCGGCCCTCGTGCCCAGGCCACCCGCCCCAGTTCGGGACGGCTCGTCCTGGAGGTCAACGGGGTGCGTCATCCCCTCACCCCACCCGGACTGTTCATCGGACGTGGCACCGAGGCAGACCTGCGGCTCAACGATCCAGGAGTGTCACGGATGCATGCCCGCCTGCACGTGTGGCCCACCGACGACGGCGTGGGGGTGTCCATCGAGGATCTGGGATCGACCAACGGCATCATCGTCGACGGAGTCCGGGTGAGCACGACAGAACTGCACGACGGATCGCGCATCGAGATTGGTTCCACTCGCATGCTCGTCCACGCCCCGACGGGAATGTGATACATGAGTGAGTTCCTCATCGGCGTGTTGCGTATCGCCTATCTGGCAGTGTTGTGGGCGTTCATCCTCCTCGCCGTCAACGTCATCAGGACCGACATCTTTGGCCACAGCGTGGCGCGCGGCACCGAAGGACACGTCGGCACCCCGGCCGCAACCTCCACTGGTCGCCGCCGACACCGGTTGGGCCGCAGGAAGGCCGCCCAACCCGCCACCCTGCAGATCATGTCCGGTGACCAGGCCGGCCTGGAGATTCCGCTCATCGACACGATCGTCATCGGCCGTGGCGGGGGCTCCACCCTCGTCATCGAGGACGACTACGCCTCCACCGAACATGCCGAGATCAGCCAAGGATTCGATGGACTCTGGTTCGTCGAGGACCTCACCTCCACCAACGGCACCTACGTCAATGGTCAGAACATCGAGGAGCTCACCCGTCTCGACGTGGATGACGAGGTCCGTATCGGTCGAACCGTGATGGTGGTTCGGGGCCAGCGGTGACGATGACTTTCTCCCTCAACACACGCAGCCACAGCGAGATTGGGCTGGTCCGCAAGAACAACCAGGACTCGGGTTACGTCTCCGCCACCATGCTGGCGGTGGCCGACGGCATGGGCGGTGCCGCCGCCGGCGACCTGGCCTCCACCGTGGCCATCGACCACATCAGTGCCGCCGATGCCCACCGTGAGGGTGAGGACATGCTCACGACCCTTGCCGGGGCCGTGGCGGCAGCCAACGATGACCTCGCCGACCTCGTCGCCTGGGACGCGAGCCTCGATGGCATGGGTACGACCTTCTGCGGGGCCATGTTCTCCGGAACCCAGCTCGGCCTGGTGCACATCGGTGACTCACGCGCCTACCTGCTGCGCAACGGCCAGCTGAGTCGTCTCACCCACGACCACTCCTGGGTGCAGTCCCTCATCGACGAGGGCCGCATCACCCCGCAGGAGGCTGCGGTGCACCCGCACCGTTCGCTGCTGCTCAAGGTGCTCAACGGACAGGCCCAGCACTCCCCCGACGCCAGTCTGGTCGACGTGCGCCGGGGTGACCGGTTGCTGTTCTGCTCCGACGGGTTGTGTGGTCTCGTTGACGACGAGACCATCAAGCGCCTGCTGACAAGGCCAGATCCCAACGAAGCCCTGTCCCGCCTCGTCGACGCCGCACACCGTGCCGGAGGCAAGGACAACATCACCATCATCGTCTCCGACGTCGTCGCCCAGGATGACGAGCTGGACGCCGTCGAGGGCACGGTCATCGGGGCTGCCGCCACGACACGGATCCCACGTCACGAGAGCACCACCGAGATCCCGACGACATCCGAGCGTCCCGCGCATGCAGCAGATCACCCCAGCCGCCAGGTGCTCTTCGACTCGGAGGCCGAGGAGTCCATGCGCTACGCCCCGATCGCGAAGTCGGCCAGGCAACGATTCCGCTCCTGGCTCGTCGTGCTCGTGTGTATCGCCGCCGTTCTCGTCGCAACGATTCTCGGCGCTCGGGCCTACCTGAGGTCGCAGTACTACGTGGGAACCAGTGGTGAGAACGTGGCGATCTATCAAGGGGTGCCCGAGAAGCTGTTGTGGATGGACCTGCATTCCGTCGTCGAGGATTCCGACATCCGAGTGGCCGACCTGCCCCGTGACTACCGCAATCGTGTCGAGTCAAGCATCCAGGTGCCCTCGGTGGAGTCCGGGCGAGCCACACTGGGGGAACTGCGAATCGGCGAGCAGTACTGCCGGGCGGTACGTGACCAGCGTGCCCGCTCGACCAACACGACACCATCGGCACCCGCAACGCCGCCCGGTTCGCCGAGTGCCTCGGCAACGATGGCCCCGTCGGCTGCCCCCTCCGCCAGCAGCACACCGACCTCCGAGGCCCAGCTGCCCCAGGTGCAGGCAGGAGACTGCCCGTGAGTGTGTCCACCGACGAGCAACAGACCATCATCGTCCAGCCCAAACGCCATTGGAGCCAGCTGGGACTGCTCATCCTCGCTTGGGCGCTGGGGGTGAGTGGCTACCTGCTCACCGAGCTCAACATCCACGATGATCTACCCACCAACTGGCAGGTCATCGTGGGAGGTTGGCTGGCAGTCGTACTGGCATGTCACCTCGTCACGAGGTTCGCCATTCCCTACGCCGACCCAGTCATCCTGCCGGTCGTCGTCACCCTCAACGGGCTCGGTCTGGCGATGATCCACCGCATCGACCTCATCGCAGCCCCACCCCGGCATCGCTTCGAGGCCCAGCTCGTCTGGACCCTGGCCGGCATGATCCTGTGGGCGTTGACGGTGACCGTCCTGCGCGACTACCGGAAGTTGCAGCAGATCCCCTACGTGCTGTTCCTCGTCGGTCTCGTGCTGCTCCTGCTGCCCATCGTCCCGGTGATCGGCACGGAGATCAATGGATCGCGCATCTGGGTGCACCTCGGACCGTTCTCGTTGCAGCCCGCCGAGATCGCAAAGGTCGTCCTGGCCGTCGCATTCGCGGGGTATCTCGTGGAGAAACGCGACGTGCTCTCGGTGGCCGGCAGGAAGGTGCTGGGAATCCAGTTGCCGCGACTGCGCGACATCGGCCCCATCTCCGTGGTGTGGCTCGCATCCATGCTCGTCATCGTCTTCGAGCGGGATCTCGGCACCGGCATGCTGTTCTTCGGCATGTTCGTCGTCATGCTCTACGTGGCCACCGGCAGGACTGGTTGGGTGGTGCTCGGTGGCATCGCCGCGATCGTCGGGGCGTGGGGAGCCATCGCCCTCACCCCGCACGTCGGTACTCGTGTCAATGCCTGGCTGCACCCGTTCGACGACTTCGACAAGAACCGTCAGGTCATCGAGGCCCAGTACGGCATGGCCTGGGGAGGCTTGGCTGGGCGCGGATGGGGGCTGGGACGTCCCGGCCTGGTGACCTTCTCGTGGAGCGACTTCATCTCGTCCTCCATCGGCGAGGAACTGGGCGTCACCGGGCTGCTCGCCATCATCGTGCTGTACGCCCTGCTCGTCTTTCGTGGCCTGCGAGCCGCCCTGGCCTCCCGGGACGGTTTCGGGACGCTGCTCGCCGCGGGGCTGGCCTTCGTCTTCGCCCTGCAGGTCTTCGCCATCATCGGCGGTGTGACCAGGTTGCTGCCCCTCACCGGCCTGACGACCCCATTCATGAGCCAGGGCGGGTCGTCACTCATCGCCAACTGGGTGATCATCGGGATCTTCATGACCATCAGTCATCAGGCACGTCGTCCCGTCGACCAGATCATGATTCCGACTCCACGAGGAGGCGAGCAGGCATGAACCGTCCGATTCGCGCCGTCGCCGTGTTCACGGCGCTGATGTTCCTCGCGCTGTCCATCAACGTCACCTATGCTGCGCTGTTCCGGCAGTCCGACCTCAACAACGACTCCCGCAACACCCGAGTGCGGGACGCCGAGTTCTCCCAGAACCGCGGTGACATCCTCGTCGGGTCGACGGCCGTGGCTCGTACCGTCGCCTCCGACGGGAAGTTCCACTACCAGCGCACCTACGCGCACGGCAGGAAGTACGCCCCCATCACCGGGTACTACTCGTACTACTACGGGCGCACCATGCTCGAGCAAACCCAGAATCCACAGCTGACCGGCACCTCGGACGCCCAGTGGCTCTCGCGCCTCACCGGCACCCTGGGCGGGCACAAGCCACAAGGCGGCTCGCTGTTGACGACCGTCAATGCCAGTGCCCAGGACGCCGCATGGGAAGGTCTGCGCGGCAAGAAGGGTGCCGTCGTCGCCCTCGACTACTCCACCGGCGCCGTGCTGGCGATGGCCTCCAACCCGTCCTTCGACCCGAACCTGCTGGCGACCCACGACCTCAAGGCCTCCCAGCAGAGTTGGAAGCGGCTGTTGGATGATCCCGACAACCCGATGGCCAACCGGGCCAGCCGTGAGATCTACCCGCCGGGGTCCACCTTCAAGCTCGTCACGGCCGCCGCTGCCCTGCAGCACGGTTACCGACCAGACTCCAAGGTGAGCTCTCCCCGGGCGTACACCCTGCCGAGCACCACCAATTCCCTGACCAACGAGATCAACTGTGGCGGTGAGAACATCACCCTCACCCATGCCCTGGAGATCTCGTGCAACACCGCCTTCGCCAAGCTCGGTGTGGGGCTCTCCGAGCGCACCCTCGCCGACCAGGCCAGCAAATTTGGTTTCGGTTCCAGGCCCGACTCCGACATCTCGATGGCCACCTCGAAGTTCCCCACCAAGCTCAACGATGCCCAGCTCGCGCTGAGCTCCATCGGACAGTACGACGTCGCCGCCTCCCCGCTGCAGATGGCAATGGTGGCCGCAGGAATCGCCAACGACGGGGTACTCATGGAGCCCTACCTCACCAAGTCCGTGCGAGCAGCGAACCTGCAGACGGTGTGGACCCACAAGGACACCCCGATGTCGACCCCGATGACGCGCGAGTCCGCGAAACAGCTGCAGCAGATGATGGTCTCGGTCGTCAACAACGGCACGGGCCGGAATGCCCGGATCAGCGGCGTCACGGTGGGTGGCAAGACCGGTACGGCACAGACCTCCCCGGACAAGCCGCCCTACGCCTGGTTCGTCGGCTGGTCCGACAAACCGAAGGTTGCCGTGGCGGTGTTCGTCGAGTCGTCCAACACGGAGCGCTCCGAGATTGCCGGCGGACGTCTCGGTGCCCCCATTGCTCGCGACGTGATCGAGGCCCTCAGATGATCGACGCGGCACCGTTCCTCACCACGGTGATCGGCACTGGCAGGACGCCCGGAAGTACTGGGGCGAATGCCAGGACGAACATGCCAACCATCACCAACAGGTGGCACATCCTCACCAGCAGTCCCGTCCGCACGAACGCGGCGTCCTGCTGTGAACCCTGCGAAGGAGTACTCCCATGAGTGATTCAACGACATGGCTCGGTGATCGCTACGAGCTACTCGACATCATTGGTCGCGGCGGCATGGCCGAGGTGTGGCAGGCCCGTGACCACCGGCTGGGGCGTCTGGTCGCCGTCAAGCGCCTGCGAGTCGATCTGGCCAGTGATTCCACCTTCCAGGCCAGGTTCCAGCGTGAGGCACAGTCGGCGGCCGGGTTGAACCACCCGAACATCGTGGCCGTCTACGACACCGGCGAGACCACCGATCCGACCACCCACATGCCGGTGCCCTACATCGTCATGGAGCTGGTGGAGGGCCACACCCTGCGTGAGGTGCTGCGGGACGGTCGCAAGATCCTGCCCGAACGTGCCCTGGAGTTCTGCGTGGGGGTGCTCAACGCCTTGGCGTACTCCCATGCAGCCGGCATCGTCCACCGCGACATCAAACCTGCCAACGTCATGCTCACCCGCAACGGGTCGATCAAGGTCATGGACTTCGGTATCGCTCGAGCAGTGGCAGACACCTCGGCGACGATGACCCAGACGGCAGCTGTCATCGGCACCGCCCAGTACCTTTCCCCGGAACAGGCTCGTGGTGAGACCGTCGACAATCGCGCCGACATCTACGCCACCGGGTGTCTGCTCTACGAGCTGCTGGTGGGCCGTCCTCCCTTCGTCGGCGACTCGCCCGTGTCGGTGGCCTACCAGCACGTCCGTGAGGTCCCCTCACCGCCGTCCACCCTGGACCCAGAGGTGACGCCTGCCATGGACGCCGTCACGCTCAAGGCCTTGGAGAAGGATCCGGAGCACCGCTACCCCACCGCCACACAGATGCGTGAGGACTTGGAACGGGTCCTCACCGGAGCAACTCCGCAGGCTCTCCTCGAGAGCAATGAGGACGCCTCTCCCGACGACCAGGCCACCCTGCTGGTTCCAGCCGTCACCGCCGAGGAGTCGCCGACCCGAGCCCTCACCTCGACGCCGGCCCACGCGGCCCCTGGCGAGCCCGTCGGTGATGATGTGGCGAATGAGGACGAGACGAAACCACGCAAGAAATGGCCCATCATCCTGGCCATCGTGCTGGTGCTGGCCGCAGCCGGTACTGGATTCGCCCTGTGGCACGCGCACCGTTCCGGGCCTCCCGCTCCCAGCCCCACACCGCAGGTGAAGATGATGAAGGTTCCTGCCGTCAAAGGACTGAGCAAGGACGGTGCCATCTCGACCCTGAAGAATGCCGGTCTCACTGCAGAGGTGAAACACACCAAGTCCGACAGGGACACCGCCAATCAGGTGCTCAAGCAGAATCCAGAAGCTGGCAAGTCGGTCCCGATGGGGACGACGGTGACCATCACCGTCAACGACGGGCCTGGTCAGCACACAGTCCCTAAAAATCTCATCGGTCTCAAGGAGAGCGAAGCTCGCCAGGCCCTCAAGGATGCTGGGTTCGGTGATGGCGAGATCCAGGTGCAGACCGACAGTCCCGACAGTGAGGACTCGGAGGCCCGGCCGGGAACGGTCACCCAGGTCTGGCCCTCGCTGGGCAGCAAGGTCGACGATGGTACGACCGTGACGCTCACCCTTGCCACCGGAAAATCCACCGTTCCCGATGTCACGCAGCTGAGCAGGTTAAAGGCTGAGTCGGAACTCAAGGATGCTGGGTTCGCCTTCGCGGCGAGCCCAGGAAATGCCCCACCGAACGCTGAGGTGGAATCGCAGTCACCGTCTGCCGACAGCGTCCTAGACCGTGGGAAAACGGTCACGCTGTACTTCTCGAAGCCCCAGACTGACAATCCCCGACCAAAGGAACGGCCAAGCGTCCCCAGCAGGAATCCCGAACCCACCACGCCCGATCAACCCACCCAGACCGACCAGCCGAGTGATCCCGTCGATCCCAGTAGCGAGGGTGATCCCACCGAACGCTGAGGTGGATCAGGCACTGGCTCACACCGTGCAGCAAGTCCGATCCCCAGCAGACCAGGAGCTCAGGTGGCTGGGCATCGTCTCGTGGCGGGGAGGGGAGAAAACCGGCACTCCTGGCCCCTGGCCACGGCCGATCACGTCACGCCGGCTGTCGTCACCTCTTGGGTCGCGGGGTGACCACGCCTGTGGCGGCCTGGCCCGCGAAGGCCGGCATGGTCACCGAGGGCTTGTCCTTGACTTTCCATCCCAACTGGTAGGCGTCGACGTACTGCTGGTAGATGCGCACCGACTCGGACTCGTCCAAGGCCTCGTGCAGCGACTCCAGATCGCCGATGGCCTGGATGTGGTACGGCGGGGCGTAGGGCACCCCGTGCAGGACGACGGTGTTGCCCACGCATTTCACCGCAGTCATGGCGGTGACGCGCTGGCCCTGGATGGTCATCGCCTCGGCGCCACCCGACCACAACGCATTGACCACGGCCTGGATGTCCTGCTGATGCACGACGAGCATGTTCGCATCGACCCCATCGGCATCGACGGACAGTGGTGCATCGGAGAGGACGACCTCGATCGCTGGGCCCTTCACGGGTTGCAGACCAGCAGGTGCAGCCGCAGTGCTGGCGGTGGGGTCCGCAGAGGGGGTTCCTTGTTTCTCCCGCGACAGCTTCTCCACCTCGCTGCGCAGACCATTGGCCTCGGTCTGCAGATCGGCATTGCGTTGTGCCTGTTTGCGCACGATGTCGGTCATCGAGGAGTCGGTGTCGGGACGCAGGTCCTGGCCACGAGAGTTGAGGGCGGCCGTCGTCATCATGAACCCGGCCAGGCACACGACGAGCACCGACGCGCCGCGGCGCTTGCGCTTGGTGCGCGGGCTGGGCTCATGGTCCGAGTGCGCTCTACCACTTGGTTCCTTGTCGGAAGTGGCGTCGAGTTCGGGGCGCGCAACAGCTCTGGAACGCGACTCACCACCCTCTGAGTGTGACCCCTGAGAGGCAGGACGATCAGTCCCGGGATGCTCGTCATGGTTGTCAGCCATGATTCTGCCTTCCATCAGTCCATCAGTTCCTCGATCCGGCTCCAGCCGCCGTGGACGATTACCTGCGCCGTCGAACCGTCAACTAGGCTATCCCTACCAAGATGTCGATCTCACATTCTATTAGGAGCAGTGCCGTGCCGGAATCGAAGGTTCGTCCCTCTGCCAAGAAGAAGGCCCAGGCCAAGCAGCACGACAAGGAGCGTGATGCCGAGGCCAGGAAGAAGGCGGCTCCCGTCGATCGCTCCTGGGTGCCGTGGGTCTTCGTGCCGCTGGGCCTGTTCGGGGTGCTGTGGCTCGTCGTCTACTACATCGGCGGCGCATACATCCCGTTCATGAAGGCCATGGGCAACTGGAACATGCTGGTCGGCATCGGCTGCATGGCCGCATCGTTCGTCGTCGCGACGTTCTGGAAGTAACCGGAACAGGTGCTGGGGTACTGGCCAGCACCACATCTGCGTTCCCACACGTGGGTGGCACGTCAGGGGCCATACCCTCGGCGTGCCACGGGTTCGCGTGCGGTGGCGTACCACGACGCCACCGCAGCAGCTCACCGTTCTGGTTTGAGCAGGGGGAACAGGATCGTCTCGCGGATACCGGCGTCGGTGAAGAGCATGACGAGCCGGTCCACACCAAGTCCCAGCCCACCCATGGGTGGGCAGCCGAACTCCAGGGCCTCGAGGAAGTCCTCGTCGAGCTCCATGGCCTCCGGGTCGCCGGCAGCTGCTGCCAGGGACTGTTCGGTGAGCACCTTGCGCTGGATCACCGGGTCGACGAGCTCGGAGAATCCGGTGCCCCGCTCCATGCCACCAATGATGAGGTCCCAGGCCTCCACCATGCGCGGGTCGTCGCGGTGCGGGCGAGCCAGCGGCTGGGCGATGGCCGGGTAGTCACACACGAAGGTCGGCTGGATGAGGGTCGGCTCGACGATCTCGCCGAAGAGTTCCATGACGATCTTGCCGGCCTCCCATGCCGGATCGATCTCGACGTCGTGCTCGGCGGCGATGGCACGCAGCTCCTCGACGGGAGTGTCCAGGGTGATCTCACGTCCCAGACGCCTGGACAGCTCGGGATGGACGTGCACCCACTCCCACTGCCCGTCCAGATCGATGACGCCCTGCTCGGTCTGGATCTGACGCCCGCCCAGCGCATCGGCAGCACGCACGATGATCTGCTGGATCACCTCGGCGATGGTGAACTGGTTGCCCCAGCTCATGTAGGCCTCGAGCATGGTGAACTCGGCGGAGTGGTTGGAGTCGATGCCCTCGTTGCGGAACACCCGCCCCATCTCGTAGACGCGATCCATGCCACCGACCATTGCCCGCTTGAGGTAGAGCTCCAGGGCGATGCGCAGGCTCATGCCGATGTCGAAGGCGTTGAGGTGCGTGTTGAACGGGCGGGCAGCCGCGCCACCATGCACCAGCTGCAGGATCGGTGTCTCGATCTCCAGAAAGCCCAGCTCGTCCAAGGTGGTACGGATGGCCCGGGTGATGGCGGCACGCACCCGCACCATCTGACGAGCCTCCTCACGGGCCACCAGGTCGGCGTAGCGACGCCGTACACGGGTCTCCTCACCGAGCTCCTTGTGCAGGGTGGGCAGGGGACGCAGTGCCTTGGAGGCCATCTTCCACTCGGTGGCCATCACCGAGAGTTCCCCGCGGCGAGATCGGGCGACGAATCCCTTGACCCACACGAAGTCGCCCAGGTCCACGTCGGACTTCCAGGCGGCCAGGGCCTGCTCACCGACGAGGGCCTTGGACAGCATCACCTGGAGGCGTTCCCCGTTGGACGACTCGGTGAAGCCGTCCTGCAGGCTGGTGAAGCAGAGCTTGCCGGTGTTGCGCAGGAACATGACACGTCCACCGATGGTGACGACGTCGTCGGGAACCTCCTCACCGACCTCGAGGGTGAGCTCACCGGCCTCGTCGGTGTACTTCTCACGGATCTGTTTGAGGGTGTGATCGCGCAACAGGTCGACCGGGTAGGCCTGCCCACCCTCGTCAATGATGCGAGCGCGCTTGTCGAGACGCACCTGCATCTGCTCGGAGACCTCAGGGGACGTCTGTGGAGTGTTTTCACCAGTCTGCTGATCGTCAGTCACCAGACAAGACTACCCAGCGAGTCGGTCAACCAGCCAGCCGGTCACGGCCGTGCCTCGGGCGAGGCGCCCCGACGTCACCTCGGACGCACCATGACCCCCGTCTCGTCACGTACGAACTGCACCTGGGAGAGGTCTGGCACGACGACGTCGGCGTGGATCCGCTCGATGGGCAGGGTCGTGAGGAGTCCCAGGGTGGCACATCCAGCCGCCTTGCCCGAGACGAGACCAGCCTCGGAGTCCTCCACGACGAGGCATTCCCGCGGATCGACGTGCAACCGCTCGGCCGCGGCAAGCCACGGCTCGGGATCCGGCTTGCCGTGCTCGACTTCGGTACGGGTGATCGTCACCGAGGGAACGGTCAGCCCCTCGAACAGGCCACGGCGTTTCTCGAAGAGATCGCGGTCACAGGAGGTGACGATGGCACACGTGTGATCGTCCAGCCCCGCCAGGGCGTCCCGCCCACCGGGGGCCAGGACGATACCGTCGGTGGCACCCAACTCGAGCTGACGGATGCGTGCCAGGGCCTCGGGGCGTCGATCGGGGTCGATGACGGCGTTGACGGTCTCGATGACGGGCACACCGTGTCGCAGGGCAGCAGCCTCGACCCCGAACTCGTGCACCCACTGTCGCCAGGAGCGCTCCACCGCACTGGTCGAGTTGACGAGGGTGCCGTCGAAGTCGAACAGGACGGCCTGGAATCGACGCGACACCCACTGGGCCAGATCTGCGGCAGACATGCCCCCAGTTTACCGAACCCGCAGTCCGTACCGCTCGGTCTGACGAGCTGCTGCGTCGGCAACGGCCGGCAGCATCGTCGAGACGGGAGCGTTCCCGGTCCAGGCGCGAGTGATCGGGGCGAAGGCCTCACAGGTGGCCTGCCAGGCCGGTGATCTCGCCGAGTCACGGGTGATTCTGGCCCCCAGGTCGGACAACTGGGCAACGACGTCGGACCCGACGAACTGCCAGGCCTGCGGGGTGACGAGCTTGTCGACATTGGCAGCCGGCATGAGTCCGCGGGGCACGAGCAGCTCGGCATTCCTGCTGCACGTGGCAGCGAAGGCCAACGCGTCGGTGACGCTCGGACAGTCCTTGAAGACGGCCCACGAGCTACCGCCGTAGGAGACGATGCGTTCGGACTGCCCGGTGGGGTTGGGCAGCTGGGCCACCGCCCAGTCGTGTTGCCGCGAGCTGGGGCGCCGGGACAGCCCGGACACGAGTGCCGGTATGTCGTGTGGGGCACCGATGTGGCCGACGAGTGCCCCGGAACCCAACAGCTGAGCGATCTGAGGGGAGGTGAATCCGTGGCTGAGCGGCAGGCCTGCGTCACGTACGAGTTTCTGCCACGTCAGTGCCAGCGCAGCAACCTGCGCGGAGTCGATGTTGATCTGCCAGTCACAGTCATCGGCGACTCGGAACCACGGGGTACCGGTGGCATCACAGATCGCGGCGAACCAGGCGATGTCGTT
>OKGH01000067.1_pt1 | contig 36454 bp, 33 predicted proteins | sample 1611211 | NCBI WGS metagenome assembly OKGH01 (sample SAMN04436718, study PRJEB24849) | human gut metagenome | biome: human gut; feature: NICU; material: stool | host: Homo sapiens | place: USA: Saint Louis, MO | collected 2010-09-29
GGCTTGAAGTTCTATGAAGACTTATTCAAAGAATGTCATAAATATGGGATTGAGCGTGCTCGGCGTCGGCATCCTCACTTGGACCGATTGCCGCGAAACCGCGCACCACTGCCGCGCCGTCCTCGTCGGGTTCCACGGCCACCAACACCCGGAAATCGGCCATCGGTGGGCGCATGATCGCCTCCGACCACGCGGTCGCGGCGTCGGTGCCGCTCACCTCGTTCGTCAGGACGGCCAGGTCGGGGTCGTCGGTCCAGGCGCGCTGCTGGATCTCGGCGATCGCCGTCGCCTCGGTGGGCAGGGCCAGTCGCACCGAGGCGGTGTGTGCCGGGTTGGCAGGGCAGGTGTGGGAGTCAGCCATGTCACCAGCCTACGAGGTCTTCTGACGCATGGGGGCTTGGTCCAGGCGATGATGCGAATGGACGGTCCAGGCCGCTTCGCCAGCGGGGTTGCCCCTGCGGTGGGGACGGATGAGGTGACGCAGGAGAGTTCCGAGGGTTTGGGGATTTCCGAGAGTTCTGGGCAACAGGTGGGCCGTGCGGCTTGTGCTGACCACCCAGCCGCATCGTTGCCGCTATGCTGATTTCGTGCAGTTTCAAGGACTCAAGACCCCACCCGCCCTCAAGCCCAATGTGCTACGCATCATCCCGTTGGGAGGGCTGGGCGACGTTGGCCGCAACATGTCCTGCTACGAGATCAACGGGGAACTGCTGCTCATCGACTGTGGCGTCCTGTTCCCCGAGGACGACCATCCCGGCGTCGACCTGCTCCTGCCGCACCTGGACTACCTCGACGACGACAAACTGTCGCGGGTCACGGCCCTGTTGCTGACCCACGGCCACGAGGACCACATCGGTGCGGTGCCGTTCCTGCTCAAGCGTCGCCCGGACATCCCGGTCTACGGATCCAAGCTCACCCTTGCCCTGGTGGAGGCCAAGCTCAAGGAGCACCGCATCCGCAACTACGACCTGCGCGTGGTGCGTGAGGGCGACACCGCCGAGATCGGCGAGGAGTTCGACGTCGAGTTCGTCGCCGTCAACCACTCCATCCCCGACGCGCTGGCCGTCTACGTCAAGACCGACGCCGGGTCGATCCTCAACACCGGCGACTTCAAGATGGACCAGCTGCCCATCGACGGGCGGATCACCGACCTGCGGGCCTTCGCCCGGCTCGGTGAGGAGGGTGTCGACGTCTTCATGGTCGACTCCACCAACGCCGAGGTGCCCGGATTCGTGCGTTCCGAGCGCGACCTCGCCCCGGCCATCGAGCAGACCTTCGACCAGGCCACCCAGAAACTCATCGTCGCCACCTTCGCCTCGCACGTCCACCGCGTCCAGCAGGCGGTCGACGCCGCCGTGCGGCACGGTCGCAAGATCTGCTACGTCGGGCGTTCCATGGTGCGCAACATGGCGATCGCCCGCGACCTGGGCTACCTCAAGGTGCCCGACGACTCACTCATCGAATTGCGTGATCTCGACAAGTATCCCGACGACAAGGTCGCCATCATCTGCACCGGTTCCCAGGGCGAGCCGCTGTCGGCCCTGGCCCGCATCGCCCACGGTGAGCACCGGGACATCTCGGTGGGGGAGGGTGACGTCGTGCTCATGGCGAGCTCGCTCATCCCCGGTAACGAGAACGCCGTCACCCGCGTCATCAATGGTCTTATGAGCTGCGGTGCCACGGTGGTGCACAAGGGCAATGCGCTGGTTCACGTCTCCGGGCACGCTGCCCAGGGCGAGCTGCTCTACGCCTACAATGTCGTGCGACCGCGCGCCGTCATGCCGATCCACGGCGAGTACCGGCATCTCACGGCGAATTCCCGTATCGCGGTGTCCACCGGTGTGCAGCCCGAGGACGCCATCGTCGTCACCGATGGCGGCGTCGTCGACCTGGACGATGGCCGGGCCAGCGTCGTCGGCAAGGTGGATGCCTCCTATATTCTCGTCGAGGGAACCGGGGTGAGCGAACTCACCCCCGATGCCCTGGCCGATCGCAAGATTCTCGGTGAGGAGGGGTTCATCTCGGTGTCGGCCGCCATCAACCCCAAGAGCGCGAGCATCGTGTCGGGGCCAGACATCAAGGCCAAGGGATTCGCCGAGGACGATCGTGGCTACGACGAGATCCGCGACCGACTCGTGAGCGAGTTGGAGTCGGCGATGCGCGGCGGCATGAGCGACCAGCACAAACTCCAGCAGGTTGCCCGACGCACCATCGGGCGCTGGGTGGCGCAGACCTACCGACGTCGCCCCATGATCGTGCCGACCATCATCGTCGTGTGAGGGTAATTTGGACTCTTGGGTGAACCGAACGATGGTCCCGGACAGTGGTGCACTAGGCTGACAACGCCTCACCCAGGTGAGGCGTCCCACTCCAAGGAGAATCGTGGCCAAGCGCACCAGCATCCATGACGTCATCGAACGATTCCGCGCGGAACCATCCTCGACCGAGCGCGGAACGCAGTTCGAGGAACTCATGGTGTCGTACTTCGAGACCGATCCCACGCTGGCCTCCGAGTACGACGAGGTGACGACCTGGCCTCGGTGGGAGCACAACGAGCACACCCACGACTCGGGCATCGACTTGGTGGCCCACAACCGACACACCGGACGCTGGACCGCGATCCAGTGCAAGTTCTACGACCGCGGGCACTACCTGCAGAAACAGGACATCGACTCGTTCTTCACGGCGTCGGGCAAGGCCTGGGACCAGATCTGGTTCGACAATCGCATCATCATCTCGACCACCGATCACTGGTCGAGGAATGCCGAGAAGGCGCTGGAGCATCAGTCCGTGCCCGTGCAGCGCATTGGCCTGGCCGAGATCGCCGAGTCGCCGATCGACTGGATGTTCACGCCGGAGTCGCTCTCCTACGAGCCCCGCAAGGCCGTCCGCTATGGGCTGCGTCCGCACCAGAAGGAGGCACTGGAGAAGATCCAGGAGGGGTTCCAGAACCATGACCGGGGCAAGTGGATCTCGGCGTGCGGGACGGGCAAGACGTTCACCTCGCTCAAGCTTGCCGAGCGGCGGTGTGCCGACAACGACGGCCACCTCAAGGTGCTCTTCCTGGCTCCCAGCATCGCGCTGGTGAGTCAGACCCTGCGGGAGTGGATGGCGCAGTCCCAGACGAGGATCCGCCCGATGGTCGTGTGCTCCGACACCAAGGCGTCCCGCAAGACCGAGGACATCACGACCTACGACATCCCTCTGCCGACGACCGATGCCTCCCGGCTTGCCGAGCAGATGAAGGTGTCGGGTCGGCGCGGCAAGCAGATGACCGTCGTCTTCTCCACCTACCAGTCCATTGACGTTGTCGCCCGGGCGCAGCGGGAGTCCAAGGAGCAGTTCGACCTCATCCTGTGTGACGAGGCGCATCGCACCACCGGAGTCACACTTCCCGGCGGTGCCGACGAGTCGGCCTTCGTCAAGGTGCACGACAACGACTACCTGCCCGCCGCCAAGCGGCTCTACATGACGGCGACACCACGCATCTACGGCGAGGAGTCCAAGCGCAAGGCAGCCGACCACTCGGCAGTCGTCGCGTCGATGGACGACGAGACGGTGTACGGCCCGCAGTTTCACCGGCTGGGGTTCGGTGAGGCCGTCGAGCGCAACCTGCTCACCGACTACAAGGTCATGATCCTGTGCGTCGACAACGAGTCGGTCTCCGGTGGGTTGCAGTCGGCGCTGGCCGACGAGGACCATGAGCTCTCCCTCGATGACGCTGCCAAGATCGTGGGCTGCTGGAATGGTCTGGCCAAACGCACCGCAGACATGGATTTCGGCCCGGACTCGGTGCCAATGAGACGGGCGGTGGCCTTCGCGCAGAACATCAAGGCGTCCAAGGCCTTCGCCGAGACCTTTCCGGCGGTCGTCGAAGATCTTCACACCGATCCGGGCATGCCCGATCTCGAGGTCGCGGTGCATCACGTCGACGGCACGATGAATGCGCTCACCCGTGAGGACGAACTGTCCTGGCTCAAGTCACCGGGTGTCGAGGAGAGCGAGTGCCGCATCCTGTCCAACGCGCGCTGCCTGTCGGAGGGTGTGGACGTGCCGGCCCTCGATGCAGTGCTCTTCCTGTCGCCGCGCAACTCGCTGGTCGACGTCGTGCAGTCGGTGGGCCGGGTGATGCGCAAGGCTCCGGGCAAGGAGTTCGGCTACATCATCCTGCCGGTGGCGATCGATGCGAGCGAGTCACCCGATGAGGCCATGCGCAACAACAAGCGCTTCAAGGTGGTCTGGGACGTGCTCAATGCCTTGCGCTCCCACGACGACCGGTTCAAGGCGATGGTCAACTCGATCGATCTGGACAAGTCGACCAAGGGTCGGATCGGGATCGAGGTCTTCGGTCGCGACGGTGCCTCCGAGGAGCGCTCCGAGAAGGCGCAGCAGGCCCTGGGGCAGCAGTTTCCGTTGTTCAGCACGCAGCTCAAGGACGCGATCCTGGCGCGCATCGTCAAGAAGGTGGGCGAGCGTGAGTACTGGGAGAACTGGGCCGACGACGTCGTGCACATCCACACCAATCAGGTGACCCGCATCACGAGTCTGTTGACGCGTGCTCGAGCCGAGGACGACGAACTTGCCGACGCCTTCCGCGCCTTTCACGAGGGATTGCGCGCCAACATCAATGAGTCGATCGGCGAGGCCGACGCGATTGACATGCTGAGTCAACACCTCATCACCCAACCAGTGTTCGAGGCGTTGTTCCCCACCGGTTCGTTCGCCCGGAACAATCCGGTCTCGACCACCATGCAGACCATGATCGGTCTGCTCGAGAGAGCCGGCCTGCAGGCGGAGACTGCCGCCCTGGAATCCTTCTATGCCTCGGTACGCCGCAGCGCCCAAGGGGTGACGACCACAGCCGGTCGACAGACTGTCATCCACCGGCTCTACGAACAGTTCTTCCAGAAGGCCTTCCCCAAGCAGTCCAGTTCCCTGGGTGTGGTCTACACGCCGGTGGAGATCGTCGACTTCATCCTGCGCAGTGCCGACGATGTGTGCCGCGCGCAGTTCGGCTACGGCCTTACCGACGAGGACGTGCACGTGCAGGATCCGTTCACCGGCACCGGGACGTTCATCGTGCGGCTGCTCGAATCGGGGATCATCCAGCCCGAGGACGTGGCGCGCAAGTATGACCGGGAGCTGTGGGCCAACGAGATCATGCTGCTGGCCTACTACATTGCATGCGTCAACATCGAGACGACGTACCAGGCCCTCACCCAGGCCCGGATGGACGAGATTGCGGACCAGCAGCGCGCATCGGGTCTGGCGGCGGACGCCGATCCCACGCCCGGAGCCGAGACTCTCAAGGCCGGGACCACCGACGCCGAGCAGTCTGAGACCAAGCAGTCCGGGGTAGGGCAGCAGTCCGAGGGGCGGGCCTCGCAGGAGGCTCCGAGCGCCCGGTACACGCCCTTCCCGGGTGCCACGCTCACCGACACCTTCCAGATCACCGAGAAGGGGGATCGGGCCGACACCTCGTTGATCCCGGCGAACAATGAGCGCATCGAGCGGCAGTTGGCGGCTCCGATCCAGGTGATCGTCGGCAACCCGCCCTACAGCGCCGGCCAGTCCAGCGCCAATGACGACAACGCGAACCTGCACTATCCGACCCTGGACGCCCGGATTGGGCAGACCTACGCCGCTCGTTCCACGGCCACGAACAAGAACAGCCTCTACGACTCCTACATTCGCGCCTTCCGGTGGGCGAGCGATCGAATCGGTGAGCAGGGAGTGGTGGCCTTCGTCTCCAACAATGGTTGGGTGGATGGCAACACCGCCGACGGCATCCGCAAGACCTTGGTGGACGAGTTCACCCAGATCTGGGTGTACAACCTGCGCGGCAATCAGCGTACGGCAGGGGAGACGTCTCGTCGGGAGGGCGGCAAGGTCTTCGGATCTGGTGCCCGGACCGGGGTGGCGGTCCTCATCGCCGCCAAACAGCCCGGCGTCGCGGGATGCCAGCTGCACTACCACGGCGTGCCCGACTACCAGTCCCGAGAGGAGAAGCTCGCCGACATTGACGAGGCCACCTTGGCGTCGGTGCCGTGGCGCTCGATCACCCCGAACGAGGCCGGCGACTGGATCAACCAGCGCAATGCCATCTTCGACACGTTCCCACCGCTGGGGGCCAAGGGCAAGAAAGACTCTGAGTACTCTGTTTTCAAGCTTTATTCGCGTGGACTTGCAACAAGTCGTGATGCCTGGTGCTACAACTTCAGTCGCGCATCGGTCAACGGGAACATGAGCCGGATGGTCGAGAACTACAACGCACAGGCGGTGGGTGACGACATCGACAATGATCCGACCAAGATCAGTTGGAGTAGCGACCTTCTCGCTGATGTCCGCAGGGGACGCATCCACGAGTTCAAGAAGGATCGCATCTACCTCGGGGCGTACCGGCCATTCACCAAGCAGTACGCCTACTTCGACCGGCCTCTCAACGAGAGGGTGTACCAGCTGGAGAAGATTTTCCCGACGCCGCAGCATGAGAACGTGGGGGTTCTTGTCACATCGCCTGGTGGAAATGCCCCTTTCACAGCTTTGTGCGTGAAGAATGTCCCAGATTTGGTATCTGTGACCGGTGCCGGGAACGCTGCCCAGTTCTTCCCCCGCTGGACCTACGAGAAGGTCTCTGCAGACGATGGGCTCTTTGCGGCCTCGTCCGGAGAGGTTGACGAGTACGGCTATCGTCGCCTCGACAACATCACCGATGAGATCCTCGCCGTCTACAGGGAGAAGTTCGGGCCGCAGGTGAGCAAGGACGACATCTTCCACTACGTCTACGGGGTGCTGCACTCCCAGCAGTACCGGGAGGTGTTCGCCGCCGATCTCAAACGGATGCTGCCGCGCATCCCGCTGGCCGCCTCATCGGCTGACTTCCAGGCGTTCGTCGATACCGGCCGCGCACTTGCCGATCTGCACGTCAACTACGAGACGGTCGATCCCTACCCGCTCCACGAGTCCACGCATCCGCTCGATGTCGACGAGTGGGAGCTGTATCGCGTCACCAAGATGCGGTGGGAGGACAAGACCACTCGGAAGGCCATCATCTACAACGGCTACCTCACGCTGAGTGACATTCCCGCCGCCGCGCACGAGTACCGGCTTGGCTCCCGCTCCGGCCTCGAATGGCTCATCGACCGCTACCAGGTGAAAACCGACAAGGCCTCCGGTATCGTCAACGACCCCAACGACTGGTGCCGCGAGCACGACGACCCCCGCTACATCGTCGACCTCGTCAAGCGGGTCACCCGGGTGTCGGTCGAGATGATGGACATCGTCCGGTCGCTGCCGGAGCTGCCCATCTGATCGGATCGTGGTACCTCATTGCCGGGTCCCCAGATACCGGTAGGTCTATGCTTACACAGTCGGCCGGGGGACGAGGGCGATGTCGTCGGCCTTGTTGCTCAGCTTGTCCTGGATGTTGTACAGTTGGCACCAACGTGACCGGTTCCGCTGCCCGCCTCGGTGGGAGTCCAGGGCCGGTCCTCGTCTTTACGGAATGATGATCAGCGGTTGGCTCCAGTTGCTGGGAAAATGAATCGTGCTTTCGGCCAACTCACGCTGATCCAATATTTGCATCGTCAACTCGATCTCTCTCGAGGGGAGCGTTTGCTGGCTCTTTTTGAGAGCTACCCAGACAACGGTATCGTTCCATTGTTTCGGACGGGTGCACCCAAGGATTGGGCGGGTCTCGATCTGTGGACATGCTAGCCCCGGCCGTGCATGGCAGGCGTACCTGTGGTCATCAGTACCCAGCGTTGCTCCAAGTGTCAATCATGCATGATGGACATCGTCCGGTCGCTGCCGGAGTTGCCCATCACATCGGATTTGGGTTCTGGCCGCTCGACCATGTAGGCTTGTCCAGTTCCCAAGGGAACCCCTTGAGCTCCCCAGGAACCCTCGAACCCATCGATTGTGTGGGCGTCCGTGTGGCGCCGACCCCGAACAAGGAGATCTCCCAGTGGCTGCTGTCTGTGACGTCTGCGGCAAGCGCCCCGGTTTCGGACACAACGTCCCCTGGTCGAAGAAGAAGACCAACCGGCGGTGGAACCCGAACATCCAGCGCGTGCGCGTTGTGGTTGAAGGCACTCACAAGCGGATGAACGTCTGCACCTCGTGCCTCAAGTCCGGCTCTGTCGGACGCTGACCTTTCCGGTGCCGATCAACACTGGTCGGCACCTCAGTCGATGAGCCCGTCCCTGTGGACGGGCTCTCGTCGTGTTTGCGGTGCCATAGCCGCGTGACCAGGTGGGCCCCACGTGCCCGATTCGTCCGGGCGCCCCGTCTCTGCACCCGATGACCCGCACCCCAGCTCCCCACCTGCCCCGACAGTCCCGGGAGTGCGGCCGCCCCACAGCTTGGCCGTCTCACAGCCGTGTGCCGCTCAAATCATTGTCCGGTAACCTCGAAGCCGTGGCTGATGTCTCGTGGTTGACCCGTACCCAGAAGGAACTGCACCGGCCCCTGCGCTCGGTGCTGGGCAACCGAGCTGCCAAGGCCTTCGACGCCCTGGGCGTGCACGACGTCGGCGACCTGCTCGGCCACCTGCCACGCCGATACCTCACCGGCACCCAGAACACCGACCTCTCCGACCTCGTCGTGGGCACCGAGGTGGCGCTCATCGCCGACGTCTCCCGGGTCGAGATCCACGACATCGCCGGCGGGGCCGGATCCAGTGCTCGGCAACGCCTGGAGATCACCCTCACCGACGGCAGGGCCACCCTGCCCGTGACGTTCTTCGGCCGTAAATGGCTGGTGGCCTACTGGAGCAAGCAGTTCACCGTCTCCAGCCACGGCATCTTCGTGGGCAAGGTGACCTCGTTTCGTGACAAGCCCCAGCTCACCCACCCCGATTTCGTCATGTTCGACGAGACCGGCCAGGTGGTGGGGCGCGCCGACAAGAAGACCATGGCCAGCCAGGTGATGCGCAACGGACTGGTGGGTCTGTACCCTGCCAGCTCCAAGCTGCCCACCTGGACCATCGCCGAGACCATCGACCTCGTGCTCACCGAGGTCGGCCGACTGGACGACACCCTGCCCGACTGGCTCGTCGCGGAGGCCGATCTGGCGCCGCTCGCGCAGGCCTACGAATGGGTGCATCGTCCCTCGGCGGTCGCCGATGCCGCCAAGGGTGCCGAACGTCTGCTGTGGGAGGAGGCCATCGCCACCCAGGTGACGATGGCACACCGTCGTCAGGTGGCGGCAACCCGCAGGGCACCAGCCTGCCCGCATCGTGACGACGGCATCGCTGCTGCCTTCGACGCCAGACTGCCATTCACCCTCACCGAGGGTCAGGAGCAGGTCGGTGAGACCATCAGCGCCGATCTCGCAGCAGACGCCCCCATGCAGCGGCTCCTGCAGGGCGAGGTCGGCTCCGGCAAGACCCTGGTAGCGCTGCGTGCCATGCTGCAGGTTGTCGACGCCGACCACCAGGCGGTGCTGCTCGCCCCCACCGAGGTGCTGGCCCGACAGCACTGGCAGACGATCACGTCCATGCTCGGTGACCTGGGCGGCGGACAGGTGCTCGGTGCACCGGAGAACGCGACCGACGTCGTGCTGCTCACCGGATCGATGCGCACGGCCAGTGCCCGGCAGGCCCGTGCCCGGATCGCCGACGGGCAGGCCGGGATCGTCATCGGCACCCATGCACTGCTCTCCGGCACGGTGCAGTTCGCCGACATCGGCCTGGTGGTCGTCGACGAGCAGCACCGGTTCGGCGTGGCCCAGCGCGGCCTGCTCACCGCACGCGACGACGCCCGCCCCCACGAGTTGGTGCTCACTGCCACCCCGATTCCACGTACCGTCGCTATGACGGTCTTCGGCGATCTCGAGGTCTCCACCCTTGCGCAGCTGCCCAGCGGCCGGGCCGAGGTGCAGACCACCGTCGTCGACCTGCCGATCCACCAGGCATGGCTGGACCGGGCCTGGCAGCGGGTGCGCGAGGAGGTGGACGCCGGCCATCAGGTCTTCATCGTGTGCCCACGCATCGGCGCCGACGATGCCGAGATGGGGGCCGATACGCAGGTGGGGATCGGTCCGGGGATGTCGCGGGGGCCCGGGGGCAGGGCTGGCTCCGGGAACCCAGGGGGAGTCAGACCGGCTGCCTCGGTGGAGGAGCTCGGCCCCCGCCTGGCTCGCGGCCCACTCAACGGGCTACGCATCGAGGCACTGCACTCCCGGCTCGACGCCGAGGAGAAGGAGGCGATCATGGCACGGTTCGCCGAGGGCGAGTCGCAGGTGCTGATCGCCACCACCGTCATCGAGGTGGGGGTGGACGTGCCCAACGCCACGATGATGGTCATCATGGATGCCGACCGGTTCGGCGTCTCCCAGCTGCACCAGCTGCGCGGGCGCATCGGGCGGGGCCAGTACCCCGGGCTGTGCCTGCTGGTGACCTCGGCCGCCCCGGACACCCCGGCACGCACCCGGCTGGACGCGGTGGCCAGCACCCGGGACGGATTCCGGCTCGCCGAACTCGACCTGGCCCAACGACACGAGGGCAATGTGCTGGGAGCCAATCAGTCCGGGCGTTCGGTGCTGAGCATGCTGCGGGTGCTCGATCATGCCGACGTCATCACTGCGGCCAAGGACCTGGCCACCCGATGGGTGAGTCAGGATCCCGATGATCCACGTCTGGCAGACATGGTGCGCTCCACCGAGGAGATGGCCACCGGCGACCTCATGGAGCAGGGCTAGCCAGGAAGGACTGGTCAGGAAGACAGCCAGCCCGACACTTGCAGGTGACGACATCTCGAGCAGCATGGGATTTCCGCAGAAGGCACGGTTCTGCAGTACGAACACGCCTGCGCAGCATGCACTCCAACCGCGCCCGTCGCTCCAACCGGCCGCCTCGAGGACGACGCAATGGTGCGCAGGATCTCCTCAAGTGGGGTCCCTGGGCGGTACGAGAGCCGATGGAGGGGCCGTCCAGGGCGAAGTCGATGGGGAACACCTTTGTTTGACCACCCATGCTGGTGACTAGCCGTCCCGCCCGCACGGTGTCCAGGTGGCCCCGGCAGCTGCTTTCCTCGGATGGTGATGGGGCTGTCGTTGCCCCATATGCCCCCTGTGCCCGATGCAACACCGCTCGCGACAGGTATGAGAGGGCAACGCGTGTGGCAATTCTGTTTCAGACCGTGGCATCTGCATCTGCCCATGGCAGCAGGGGCCATTGGTGACACGATGTCCATGGAGCCGTGTGCAGCCGCGGCACGTGCCGGGCGCTGGCAGCTTGTCGAGCCTTCCCAGTCGGGGCCGATATGCTGGAACCGTGAGCAGAATCATCGCTGGCCGTCACGGAGGACGCCGCATCAAGACGCCGCCCACCCAGTTGACCCGTCCGACCACCGACCGCGTGCGGGAGGCCGTGTTCTCCGCCATCGCCTCGTGGAACGGCACCGCCGACGAGCCGGTGAGCGATGCCCTGGCCGGGATCGCCTTCGCAGACCTCTTCGCCGGCTCGGGGGCGATGGGGCTAGAGGCTGCCAGCCGAGGGGCCGGGCCAGTGGTGTGCGTGGAGAAAACGCCCGCGACGAGCGCCATCATCGGTGCCAATGCCAAGGCGTTGTCTGCCACGGTGCAGGTGGTCACCGCCGACGTCTCGGCCTGGATCTCCCGATCTGTCGGTGCCGCTGGAAATGACGTCACCGGGCATGGCGAACCGGGACACGGCACCGGGCATGGCGAACCGGGAGGCGACAACCCGGGGCACGACGACACCGGGCGCTACGACGTGATGTGGTTCGACCCTCCCTACGACCTGCCCAGTACCAAGATGGACGAGCTCATCGCCCGAGCCACCGGCCTGCTCGTCGACTCCGGGCTCCTCGTCGTCGAACGCTCCGCTCGCACCGCAGCACCGACCTTTCCCGAGGGAATGGAGCACTGGTCGTCGTCCTACGGACAGACCGTCGTCCACTACGCCCAACGGGCTGATCCCAGTCAATGAGTTCTTCGGCAGCCCGCCCACCGGCCTGCAACCACGTCAACCCACCGCACCAACTCACACCAGGAGGAACGCCCATGAAGGCCGTCTTTTCCGGGTCCTTCGACCCGATCACCCGGGGCCATGTCGACATCGTCACCCGAGCCAGGAACCTTGTCGACGAGGTCATCGTGGGGGTGGCCGTCAACACCGCCAAGAACGGGATCTTCTCCATGGATGAGCGGGTCTCCCTCGTCCGGGACGCCGTCAAGGACATACCGCAGGTCTCGGTGCATCTCGTCGACGGGCTGCTCGTGGACTTCTGCCGCGCACATGGTGCCGACGTCATCGTCCGTGGCCTGCGATTCGGCGGCGACTTCGACTACGAGCTGCAGATGGCTCACCTCAACAAGGAGATGAGCGGCATAGAGACGATCCTGCTCCCGGCCGGACGAGAATTCGGCACGATCAGCTCGTCGATGATTCGTTCAGCAGCTTCTTACGGGGGAGACGTCAGCGCATTCGTCACTCCGACGGTCACCGAGGCCCTGCGCCGGAAGTTCGGTTCTGGCGTGTTGGGGGGCGAGCCCGGTCGTGACGAGTGACGTGACCCACGGCGACATATGGCCCGGTGCGTCCGAGGGGATTTGTCTGAGACGTCAGAGAGAGTAAACTGGTGCGTCGGTCATGACCTCGTCGTGTTCCACTGGTCGAAGGGAATCTTGCGATGAACACCAACCATCGCCGTCCTGACGGTGACAATGCCCTGCTGATGGATGTCAGCGGACTGCGCCGTCAAGCTGGTCAGATGATTGCGGTGCATCGTCCGTTCCCCGCTCCAGCGGAGCTCGGTGTGGACATGATTCGTGTTCCCGAGGGCTCGTCGATCGACGTCGATCTCCGTATGGAGTCGGTGGTCGAGGGGATCCTCGTGACGGGAACTGCATCGACCACGCTGGTGGGGGAGTGCTCACGCTGCCTGGACCGTATCGAGGATCCTCGGACCTTCGACCTTCAGGAGCTGTACTTCTACCCCGATCGCGAGGCCGAGGAGGACTCCTTGTGGGTGCAGGACGATGACACCATCGATCTCGACCCAGTTCTTCGGGAGGCCATCGTGTTGAACTTGCCGCTCAACCCGTTGTGCGACCCGGACTGCTTGGGGCTGTGCCCCGAGTGCGGAGCCCACCTCAACGATGATCCCGATCACGACCACGGGGACCAGATCGACCCCCGATGGGCCGAACTGGCGAAGTTTGACCCCACGGAGTCCTGAGCCCGAAAACGCCGTCAAGACACATACCCCAAGGAGAAGATCGTGGCTGTCCCGAAGCGGAAGATGTCCCGTTCCAACACCCGGCACCGTCGTTCGCAGTGGAAGGCTGTCGCCCCGACCCTCGTCATGTGCGCCAACCCTGCCTGCCGTGCCAAGCACCTGCCGCACACCGCCTGCCCGGAGTGTGGCCAGTACGGTTCCCGCAGCAACATGCGTCAGGTGACCCAGGCCTGATGGCCAGGCCAGCAGCTGGATCGGGGGCCCTCACCCCCGACGACAGCTGGGCGTTCCTGGCGCTGCTCAAGGAGTTGGAGGTCGAGATCGACCCCCAACTCCTTGATCTCGCCCTCACACACCGCTCCTACGCCTTCGAACATGGCGGACTGCCCACCAACGAGCGACTGGAATTCCTCGGCGACGCCGTCCTGGAAATTGGGACGACCGACTACCTCTATCGAGCCTTCCCCGAGCTGAGCGAGGGCCATCTGGCCAAGTTGCGCGCAGCCGTCGTCAGCACGGTGTCGCTGGGACAGGTGGCACGACGTCTCGGCATCGGCTCGTACGTCAAGCTCGGCAAGGGCGAGGAACTCACCGGTGGACACGACAAGACGTCGATCCTGGCCGACACCACCGAGGCGCTCCTGGGCGCCGTGGAGCTGTCCGCGGGGCTGCCCAGTGCCCTGCAGCTCGTCCACCACCTCTTCGATCCACTCATTGACGAGGCCCAACGCACCGGTGCCGGTACGGACTGGAAGACCGTCCTGCAGGAGCTGTGCGCCGCCCATGACTGGGAGGGTCCGCAGTACCATGTCGTCGGATCTGGGCCGGACCACGATCGACGGTACGAGGCCCATGCCGTTGTCGCCGGTGTGGCGCACACCGGTTTCACCGGCCACAACAAGAAGGAGGCCGAGCAGGGAGCTGCTCGCCTGGCCGTCACCGAGTTGACGAGTGCCGGAACTTCCTGAGGTCGAGACGGTCCGACGCGGCCTGCGAGAACACGTCCTGGATCGCCGAATCCGTTGCGTGGAGGTCAACCATCCCCGCCTGGTGCGACGCCAGGTCGGGGGTGCTGCTGCATTCGTCCACGGATGCCGGAATCGCACCATTGTCGATGTGCGCCGCCGCGGCAAGTACCTGTGGTTCGCCTTGGATGACGACGCCGCACTGGTGGCACACCTGGGGATGAGCGGGCAGTTCCGCGTCGACGCCGGGCCCCACGCCGTCCGCACCGAACCTCTGCAGGCTGGCAGTGGGCACCAATCGGCTGGTTCTGGGCGTCAACCGACTGACGCCGGGCACCGTCACACCCGCGCCATCTTCCTCCTGGAAGCGACTGCCCACCAAGTCGGGGCTGCCCGTCCCGGTGGGGCAGAGGCCCTCAGGTTCGTCGACCAACGCACCTTCGGGGCCATGTGGGTGAGCCCCGGTGGTGCTGTGCTGCCCACCGAGATCGCACACATCGGACGAGACCTCTTCGACCCGGGGATCGACCTCGAGGAGACCGCCCAGCGGATGCGTCGGCGACGCAGTACCGTAAAACGCGCCATGCTCGACCAGAGTCTCGTCTCCGGGATCGGCAACATCTACGCCGATGAGTCCCTGTGGCGTGCCCGGCTGCATCCGCTGACCCCCACCAACGCCATGAGCCAGCGGCAGGCCGTCGAGCTGTGGCAGATTGCTCGCGAGGTGATGGTCCAGGCCCTGGAGCAGGGCGGTACCTCGTTCGACAAGCTCTACGTCAATGTCAATGGCAGCTCGGGATATTTCGGGCGTTCCCTCGACGTCTACGGACGAGAAGGTGAGCCCTGCCACCGCTGTGGAACGCCCATCGTTCGCGAGTCGTTCATGAACCGGTCCAGCCACCGGTGTCCGAGGTGCCAACGGTTGCGCTGAGGGCACGTGCCGCGCTTCGGTGAATGTCCATCATTGTCGTGTGAACAAGGACATGCCCACCGAGGAGCAGATCCAGGCATGGGTTGCCGAAGCCGAGGCTGACTGTGACGTTGCGGCGCTCAAGCGACGTGGTCGAGGGTATCCAGGGCATGGGGCCGAACCTGTGGACGTGGTCACGGTTCCTCTGACGGCAGACGAGCTTGCTGCCCTTGATGTCATTGCAGATCGGGGGCAGGTGACACGTGCGGAGGCGATCCGGCAGGTTTTGGCTGTCTATGCCGCATGAGGATTCATCCGAGTGCGCTCAAGCACGGGCTTGACCCCGATGATGTCGTCCACGCGGCTTTCTGGGCGCAGTGGATTGAACCGCTTGAGGATGACGACTGGCCGCATCGCGAGCTTCGCCTTGGGTTCGACACGAGCGTGATGTGCCTTGTTTTGCCCATCGCCGTAGGATTACGGCCGTGATGTCCACCCACAAGCAGCGAGATTGGGCGAAGACCCTGCGCGAACTCATCAAGTTCGGGTTCGTCGGAGGATCCGGGTTCGTCGTCAACATCTTGGTCGCGATCGTCCTCAACAAGATGCACGGCGGCACCGCACATGCCCAGGATGTGCTGTTCAACCTGTTCGGGACGAGGTGGAACTTCCGGTTCACCTCGCTGGTGTGGATCGTGGCCTTCCTGGTGGCCAACGTCTTCAACTTCCAGCTCAACCGCTCCTGGACGTTCAAACGGGATGTGCGTCGCGGCTGGTGGGCCGAGTTCGGCCCGTTCTTCCTCGTCGGTTCGGTGGCCGCCGTCGCCGGTCTGTTCATCAAGGTGGCATTGACGAACCCCACCTCACCCGTCTACCTCCCCGAGGGTTTCTTCCACGAGTCAGCCGGTCTGCACTCCCGGGAGTACTGGTCGCAGATCATCACGATCGTCGTCACGATGCCAATCAACTTCGTCGTCAACAAACTGTGGACCTTCCGGGCCGTCAAGAGCCATGAGGGGCAGACGCTGGCCTACATCGAGGCCGATGGGACGGCTGCGGGGGCACCCCGCCGAGGCTGCTGAATCGGCTGGCGATCCGACGGCAACCACCAGCGTTTCCACGACTGGCGCTGAATACTCCCGGTGACATGGCGACACGCCTCACGTCAGGCTCGCTGATGGCTGTTCCCACGCCTGTGCCTGAGGTGCCACGGGTCGTCTGAATCCATGGCAGACCCCAGCGTCACTCAGAGACCCCAGCGTCACTTGGGGGACGTCTTGCCCCGACCCGATAGGATGGCAGCGTGAATTCTGCTGTTGTCATCGGAACCATCCTTGTCATTCTTGTCATCCTCGGGGTGATCGCCCTGGGGGTCGCGATCGTCAATCGCAAACAGGTCAAGAGTGGGCAGCGTCCACAGATCGGTGAGGGCGAGCCCACCCCCACCGATGAAGCTGCACCTGCAGGTGCAGCGGACCAGGCTGAGGGCGCACCTGCCCAGGAGCCGGCCGGTGCCCCGGCTGCCGAGGAACCGGCCGACCATGCCGAGGCCCAGCCCACCGTGGAGACGCCGGAGGCCTCCGCCTCACGTCTGGCACGGCTGCGTCGTCGTCTGGCTAACAGCAACAATGCCCTGGCTCGCGGTCTTGCCGAGCTGCTCAGCTCCGACCACATCGACGAGGACACCTGGGACGACTTCGAGACCACCCTCATCACCTCCGACCTCGGCGTCGGGCCGAGCACCGAGCTCGTGGAGAAGCTGCGCTCCGAGCTCGCCATCGACGGTGTCGCCGATCCGCAGCGCGCCCGCACGGTGCTGCACGACGAACTCGTCACACTCGTCAACCCGGACATGGACCGTGAGCTGAAGCTGGACCACGAGGAGGGCAAACCGGCGGTCATCCTCATGGTCGGGGTCAATGGCACGGGCAAGACGACCACCTGCGGAAAGATTGCCCGCATGCTCGTCGCCGACGGCAAGTCGGTCGTCCTCGGTGCCGCCGACACTTTCCGTGCAGCTGCCGGTGAGCAGCTGGAGACCTGGGGGGAGCGCGTCGGGGTGCGCACCGTGCGCAAGGACGCCGGGGCCGACCCCGCCTCGGTGGCCTATGAAGCCGTCCAGGCCGGTATCGACGACGGTGCGGACGTCGTCATCGTCGACACCGCTGGTCGACTGCACAACAAGGCCGGGCTCATGGACGAGCTGGGCAAGGTCAAGCGCGTCATCGAGAAGCTCGCCAGTGTGTCCGAGGTGCTCCTCGTCCTTGACGCCACCACCGGCCAGAACGGCCTCACCCAGGCCCGCGTCTTCGCCGAGGTCGTCGACGTCACCGGTGTCGTTCTGTCCAAGCTGGACGGCTCGGCCAAGGGAGGCATCGTCGTGCAGGTGCAGCAGGAGCTCGGCGTGCCCGTCAAGCTCATCGGACTGGGTGAGGGGCCCGACGACCTCGCACCCTTCGAGGCCGTGGGCTTCGTCGATGGACTCATGGGGCAGTGAGCTGGGCACGCTGTACGGTGTGTGCCCCATGTCGATGTGAACCGGTGCCGATATAAGCCTGTGCCGATGTAAGCGGCGTCGATATAGGATCGCCCAACGTGATCGACATACTCAGCCCGGGCCTTGAGCTCGCCGTGGCCATTCTCGCAGTTGCCACGCCACTGATCATTGGCATTGTCGTGGCCCTGCGTAGCTGGGGTCGATCAGTTCCACGACGGATCGGACGAGGTGCGGCCGCTCTCATCGTCGTCCTTCTGTGTCAGGTACTCGGGCTCGTCGCCGTATTCCTGCACGTCAACAACACCTATGCGTTCTACACGAGCTGGGATGAGTTGTTCGGGAGGACTGCCACCGTCTCGACTCAGGACCTCGTCACGGTGACGAGTCCATCGGCCAGTGTCGTTCCGGTGTCACCACACAATCCGAATCCGGATGGTCTCCTCACCGGTGTCGACGTGGCGGGGACAGACCCTGCGTACTCGCATGTGCCGGTCTGGTTGCCGCCGCAGTACTTCGAGAAGTCCGAGGCACACACCCAGTTCCCGGTCCTCTACTGGATCGGAGGCGTCAATGACACCGGTGACCATGCTCTGCAATCGATCCCTCTCATCGACCCGGCACTCTCGCTGGTCAGGAGCGGTGAGGTCACCCCATTCATCGTCGTCGTCCTGCCGGGCAAGATTCGTTCTGGGCAGGATACCGAGTGCATGGACATTGCGGGGATCAACCATCAGACATGGGTCATGAAGACGGTCCGGGAACAGGTGGAGAGACACTATCGCGTCGGGAGCACACGGGAATCGCGATTCGTGGCTGGATGGAGTACTGGCGGCTACTGCGCTGCCAACCTCACCTCCAAGTACCCGCTCGACTTCAATGCGGGTTTCGCCTTGGCAGGGTACTATCATCCGACCTTCGAGGGGTCAGCACTTTCCAAGGCGACACCGCAGTTGATTGCTGACAACTCTCCCTTGGCGAGGGTCAAGGCGGGGAATGTGGACTCCAGGGTGCGTTTCCTCTCGGTCATGTCAAAACGCGATCGGTCAACATGGGGCGACGTGGACAACCCGCTGATGTTGAACGGGCAGGTGTGGTCCGACGGACAGGATTTCTGGAATCATGCCCACGCACTCAAGCAGTATGAGTTCATCGTTCTCGACCAAGGAGGACATGGTACTGGGACCTATGTTCCGTACCTTGGCCAATGCCTGAGATGGCTTGGCCAGTTCGGCCTGTGAGGCCTGTGCCGTGATTCCCCGCCTCTCATGACAAGGTGAGGCGGTAGCCTAGGAGGAGCGCTCCCTGCGCACCTCGCCTCGTGACCCTTACCGAAGGACTATCCGTGTTCGACACTCTGCAGGACCGTCTCGCAACCACGTTCAAGGGGCTGCGTGGAAAAGGTCGTCTCACTGACGCTGACATCGATGCCACGACTCGGCAGATCCGTATCGCGCTGCTCGAGGCCGACGTCAACCTCAGTGTTGTCAAGGAATTCGTCGCAGCCGTCAAGGAACGCTGCCGTGGTGAGGAACTGTCCAAGGCGCTCAATCCCACCCAGCAGATCATCAAGATCGTCAACGAGGAACTCGTCGACATCCTGGGTGGCGAGACGCGTACCGTCCGATTCGCGAAGAATCCGCCGACGGTCATCATGCTTGCTGGTCTGCAGGGTGCCGGCAAGACGACCCTGGCCGGCAAGCTCGCCGCGTGGTTCAAGGCAGAGGGGCACTCCCCGATGCTTGCCGCCTGCGACCTCCAGCGCCCCAATGCCGTCACCCAGCTGCAGGTGGTCGGGGAGCGGGCCGGAGTGCAGGTCTTCGCCCCCGAACCCGGCAATGGCGTCGGCAACCCGATCCAGGTGGCCCAGGACGCCATCGCCGAGGCACAGCGCAAGCTCTACGACGTCGTCATCATCGACACCGCTGGTCGTCTGGGCGTTGACGAGGAACTCATGGCCCAGGCTGCCGACATCAAGGCAGTGACCCACCCCGACGAGACGCTCTTCGTCGTCGACGCCATGATCGGACAGGATGCCGTCAACACCGCCGTGGCCTTCCAGCAGGGAGTCGGCTTCGACGGGGTCGTCCTCACCAAACTCGACGGTGACGCCCGCGGCGGCGCGGCGCTGTCCATCGCCCGGGTCGTCGGCAAGCCGATCATGTTCGCCTCCTCCGGTGAGGGGCTCAAGGACTTCGACGTCTTCCACCCCGACCGGATGGCCTCGCGCATCCTCGACATGGGCGACATGCTCACCCTCATCGAACAGGCGGAGAAGGCCTTCGACGCCAGGCAGTCCGAGGAGGCTGCCGCCAAGATCATGGCGGGCAAGGGGGAGTTCGGGCTGGACGACTTCCTCGGCATGATGCGTCAGATGCGACGTATGGGTCCCATGTCCAAGATCATGGGCATGCTGCCGGGCATGGGTCAGATGAAGGACCAGATCGAGTCGATCGACGAACGCGACATCGACCGCATCGAGGCGATCATCCTCAGTATGACTCCGGCCGAGCGAGCCGACGTGGGCATTCTCAACGGATCGCGGCGAGCCCGTATCGCCAAGGGCTCCGGAGTCGAGGTGAAGGACGTCAACAGCCTCGTCAACCGGTTCGTCGACGCTCGCAAGATGATGGGTCAGATGACTCAGATGATGGGCCCTGGGGCCGGACGCGTCATGGGATCGGTCGCCAAGCGCGGCAAGAAGTCCAAGAAGAAGAACCGCAAGGGGTCCGGGAACCCGGCCAAGCGTGCCGCCCAGGAACGTGCCGCCGCCCAGGGACGTGCCAACAAGAAGCAGAAGCCCCAGGGCAGTGCCTTCGGTCTGGGCGACTCCAAGCCTTCTCAGGCCGATCTGCAGCAGGCCATGTCCGAGTTCCAGATGCCCTCGGGCATGGAGAAGATGCTCAAGCAGGCCAACAAGGGTCGGCGATGAGCAGGCCATGATGGCTGAGCAGAGGACGCCCGAGCAGGGGCTGCCGCATTTCCACGGTCACGACCATCCCCACCCGCACCTTCCCGCCGGTCAACGGCCCGCCCCGACGCAGGACCTGCACATCCACGGCGTCGTGCTTCCGGCTGGAGAGGTTCGCGATCTCTGGATCCATGATGGTCAGTGCGTCGAGGGGCCATTGCCGCATGCCCGGACCCTGGTGTCCGAGTGCTGGGTGATCCCTGGCCTCGTCGACGCCCACAACCACATCGGTCTGGACGGCCACGGAGCCGTCGACCGGGAGACTGCCGAGGAGCAGGCCCGGGTGGAGTCACGGATGGGTACCCTGCTCATCCGCGACGCCGGATCCCCCAGCGACACACACTGGATCGACGCCCGCGACGACCTGCCCCGGGTGATTCGAGCGGGACGCCACATCGCCCGACCCAAGCGCTACATCCGCAACTATGCAGCCGAGGTCGATCCGGACGATCTCGTCGCCGAGGTGGAACGACAGGCCGTGGCCGGGGACGGTTGGGTGAAGCTCGTCGGCGACTGGATCGACAGGTCGATCGGTGATCTTGCGCCACTGTGGCCAACCGACGTCGCACGTGCCGCCATCACCCGAGCCCATGAACTCGGTGCCAAGGTGACGGCACACTGTTTCAGCGAGGAGGCTCCCGCCCAGCTCGTCGCCGCCGGAATCGACTGCATCGAGCATGGCACCGGTCTCACCGACGAGACGATCGAACTCATGGCGAGCCGGCAGGTGGCCTTGGTGCCGACGCTCGTCAACATCCAGACATTCCCGAACATCGCTGCCCGGGCCGAGGCCAGGTACCCGGTGTACGCCGCGCGCATGCGTTCGCTGTACCACCGCCATGTGGAAACGGTGGGCAAGGCCGTTGATGCCGGGGTACCGGTCTATGCGGGCACCGACGCCGGGGGCACGATCGCCCACGGCCAGATTCCCACCGAGATCCGCCTGTTGTCGCAGTTGCGAGATCCCCTCTTCGGCCTGGGGGCAGCGTCCTGGCGGGCTCGCAGCTGGCTCACGGGTGACCAGGCGGCTGCCGGGTTGGGCGTTGGCGCCGCAGCCGATCTGCTCGTCCTCGACGCCGATCCACGTCGCGACGTCAGGGCCATCGCCCATCCCACGTTCGTCGTCCTGCGCGGGCGGGTGCTTCGCGACAGGTGATGAACATGTCAGAGGTTCGGCAGGAGCCACATGTGCGAGTGCGGCAAGGCTTGCGGTGTGCGACCGTACTGTGGCAGGGCTGGCTGTGTGGCTCGGTTGGCCTCCGGCCCCCAAGTGTGGCAAAATATCGAGAGCTTCTGCCCGGTCGGTGCCCTCTCAATGCCGTTCGGGTGGCCCATTCTCGGAGCTGACTGGTGACCCCACATCATGATGGTCCGACCCCGTACGTCCCGGGACCTCCCGGGTGAGATCAACAGGAGATTCCACACACGTGGCTACCAAGATTCGTCTGAAGCGTTTCGGCAAGATTCGTACCCCCCACTACCGCGTCGTCGTCATGGACTCGCGTACCAAGCGCGACGGCCGCGCGATCGAGGAGATCGGCCAGTACCACCCCAAGAGCGATCCTTCGGAGATCACCGTCGACTCCGAGCGCGTCCAGTACTGGCTCGGCGTGGGTGCCCAGCCCACCGAGGCCGTCATCGCCCTGCTCAAGCGCACCGGTGACTGGCAGAAGTTCACCGGCGACACCACCGCCGCCGGAATCGACCCACAGCCGACCCGTCAGGACAAGGACGAGCTCTTCGCCGCTGCCTTGGCCGAGGAGGATGACGCTCCTCGGGAGGCCATCACCAAGAAGGCGGATGAGACCAAGGACGATGAGGCCAAGGCCGACGAGGCCGAGTCCTCCTCCGACGAGGCCTGATCATGCTCGCTGACGCACTGGAGCACCTGGTCAGCGGCATCGTCGCCAATCCCGACGATGTCCGCGTGCGCGACAAGGACCTGCGCCGAGGCCGGATGCTCGAGGTTCGCGTGAACCCCTCCGACATCGGCAAGGTCATCGGTCGTCAGGGCCGTACCGCATCTGCACTGCGCACGGTGATCTCGGCGCTGTCCGGCGGTGAGCAGGTCCGCGTCGATTTCGTCGACGTCGACCGGCGCGGCGCACGTCGCCGCTGAGAGCAGAAGCATTGATGTGACCGTGGTCCCGAGGGGCCACGGTCATTGCTCTGTGTGGGGCCGCACGGGTTGCACACAGGACGTATGAGCGTGGGCACGCAGGGGACGTACGAGCGCGGACAGGAGAAGCATGGATCACGAGGAAGTCCTCATCGGCACGGTGGGCCGAGCCAATGGGCTCAGGGGAGACGTTGTCGTCAGGGTTCGCACCGACGAGCCAGAGATGCGCTTCGCGGTCGGGGCACATGTTCGCCTCGCCGACCGGGATCTCACGGTGTCCCGATCCCGATGGTTCAAGGGATCACTCGTCGTCGGATTCGCCGAGGTGACCGACCGCACGGCGGCAGAACGGTTGCGTGGTGCCGAGCTTTTCGTCGACGTCGATCCCGACGAGTCGCCCGACGACCCGGACGAGTACTACGACCGTCAGCTCCGGGGGCTGTGTGCCCTCGACCCGGCCGGCGGCCGGCTGGGGCAGGTCACCGACGTGCTCCACCTACCGGCCCAGGATCTCCTCGTCATCGAGGCAAATGGTGGGGAACACCTCGTGCCATTCGTCGGCGACCTCGTCCCCGAGGTGGATCTCGACCAGGGCACACTCACGATTGCCGAACCCGGTGGTCTGCTGGACGATCAGGCTGAGGAGGCGCGATGAGACTGGACTACCTGACGATCTTCCCGGAGTTCTTCGACGTGCTGGGCATCTCCCTGCTCGGCAAGGCCGTCGACAATGGGATTGTCGACATCCATGCCCATGATCTGCGCACCTGGACCTATGACCGGCACCGCACGGTGGACGACACTCCCTGTGGCGGTGGGGCGGGCATGGTCATGAAACCCGATCCGTGGGGGGAGGCATTCGACGACCTGCTCGGAGCCGACCCAGACCCCAGCGTGCACGTCGTCATACCCACCCCCTCGGGCACGCCGTTTCGGCAGGATGACGCCGCGCAGCTGTCCCATGCCGATCGCATCGTCTTCTGCTGTGGACGCTACGAGGGCATCGACCATCGCGTCATCGACTATGCCAGCGAGCACTGGAGCGTTCATGAGCTCAGCTTGGGCGACTACGTCCTCAACGGGGGAGAGGTGGCTGCGCTTGCCATGACCGAGGCAATCGTTCGTCTGGTTCCCGGCGTCCTCGGCAATCCGGAGTCACTGAGTGAGGAGTCCTACTCGCAGGACCAGGAAGGTCTGCTGGAGTACCCGGTGTACACCCGTCCAGCCTCCTGGCGTGGCTGGGACGTCCCCGAGGTGCTCATGAGTGGTCACCACGGCCATATCGCGCAGTGGCGCCGGGAACAGTCGCGAGAACTCACCCGACGTCGACGTCCGGACCTCCTCACTGACGAGTGACACGTCCGCACCCGTGCCGGAACCGGGAACCCGTGAGATCGACTGCCCAGGATCATGGCCATGACCGGGTGGCTCGGTGATGCTGCGAAAAACCGACGTCAAAAGTGGACTTCACCATGAAAAGCTGACACAATATATCGCTGTTGTCCGTCCCGGCTCCTGCCACAGGGGGATCGTTCGGGTTCGGAGAATGTCACTGTCTTCAGACCACCAGGTGACCTGTGGCACCGGCGAGGAAAAATCATGAGCAACGTTCTGGACGAGATTGCGCGCAGCGCCATGCGTGACGACATCCCCGAGTTCCGTGCCGGAGACTCGGTCAAGGTGCACGTCAAGGTCGTCGAGGGCAACCGGTCGCGTATTCAGGTGTTCGCAGGAACCGTCATTGCCCGTGACGGCGGCGGGGTCCAGGAGACCTTCACCGTCCGCAAGTCCAGCTTCGGTACCGGCGTCGAGCGCACCTTCCCGCTGCACTCGCCCATCATCGACAAGATCGAGGTGGACCGTCACGGTGCCGTGCGTCGCGCCAAGCTCTACTACCTGCGTGGCCTGCACGGCAAGGCCGCCAAGATCAAGGAGCGCGGCTCCAACCGTTGAGGCTGAGCTCTCAGACGTTTCCACAATGTGGAGAAAGCGGCAGATCATCGATCACGGTGACCTGTCGCTTTTGTCATGGACCGTGATCCGGTGCCGTCGACGCTTCGGCAAGTTTTGAGGAATCAGTCTTTCTCGTGACGGGCTAAGCTGTTTCCCGTCCCCGGTCCGCAGTGGATCATGGACGATGTCGAGCAGGATGGATCAGTGAGCAGAAAAACACATGGCGAGACCAGTACCTCAACCGGCGGCGTCGGTACTCGACTCCTCAAGGGGATTCGGGAAATAGTTCTCATCCTCCTTCTGGCACTGGTCATCTCTGCGGTCATCCGAGCCTTCGTGGGTCAGCTCTTCGTCATTCCCTCGGGCTCCATGGAGCAGACCATCGAGCCCGGTGATCGTGTCGCCGCCATCAAACCAGCTGACTTCAAGCGGGGCGACATCGTCGTCTTCAAGGATTCTGGTCACTGGTTGGGAGCCAACCCTCCCAAGCGTTCCGCTGCTGGACAGTTTGGCGAATTCGTCGGCGTGCTGCCCAACACGAGCTCGAACTACCTCATCAAGAGGGTCATCGGGATGCCTGGTGACACCGTGTCCTGTTGCGGTCCCAAGGGGCGAATGAGCGTCAATGGCAAGCCGCTGGACGAGAACTCCTACCTGTATCGCACCAATGGCGTGCCAGTGGAACCCTCGCAGATGAGATTCGAGGTACGGGTACCCCGGGACCGTATCTTCGTCATGGGGGACCATCGCGACGCCTCGGGAGACTCACGATGTCATCTCAGTGATCCGGCTCCCGGCGCCTACCGTGGGGCCAGCGCATTCATTCCCATCGATGACGTGGTGGGGCCGGCAAAATTCACCGTCTCCCCCCTGTCGCGCATGACGCACTTCTCCACTCCGGAAACCTTCGACGGGATCGCGGACCGGTCGGCCTCGGCTCCCGAAAAGGCCGACATCACCCTGCATGATGCCGGGTGCTCCTGAGCCCTGACCGATGAGTGACTCCTCGAACCGTGCTCCTGGGGTGACTCTGGAACCGGCTGCTCGCAGCTGGCGAGTCGGTACTGGGATACGAGGGCACGAGCGTCTGCTCACTCGCGCCGGTCTGGGGCCAGTGGCTGGCTGCGACGAGGCCGGTCGTGGTGCCTGTGCTGGTCCTCTGGTGGCAGCTGCCGTGATCCTTGACGACTCTGCACAGCGTCGCATTCCCGGACTCGCGGATTCCAAGAAACTCACCGCAAAGGTCCGTGATCGGCTCTTCGATGAGATCACCGACCAGGCGAGAGCCGTGTCCTGGGCAGTGGTCACCGCAGCCGAGTGCGATCGACTGGGGATGCAGGAGGCCGACATCCAGGGGCTGAGACGAGCCAGCTATCGTCTTGCAGTTCGGCCTGGCTACGTCATCAGTGACGGTTTTGCCGTCGACGGGTTGGACTGCGGCAATGTCGGCATGTGGAAGGCAGACGCCGTGTGTGCCTGCGTCTGCGCGGCCTCGATCGTCGCCAAGGTGGTGCGCGATCGCATGATGATCGACCTAGATGCGCGTCTTCCCGGCTACGACTTCGCCGTGCACAAGGGGTATGCGACGAAGCTGCACCAGCAGAGACTGGAAGCCCTCGGGCCATGCCCAGAGCATCGATTGACCTACGCCAATGTGCGTCGAGCGGCTAGAGTTCTTACATCATGAGCACCGAGGATCTTGAAGAGTACGAGAACCGGGCGGAGTTGTCGCTCTATCGCGAGTACAAGGACGTCGTCGGTATCTTCACCTATGCCGTGGAGACCGAACGACGTTTCTACCTGTGCAATGCCGTCGATCTGAAGGTACGCACCGAAGGCAGTGACGTCTACTACGAGGTGTCCATGGCCGACGCCTGGGTGTGGGACATGTATCGACCGGCGCGATTCGTCAAGACGGCGAAAGTGCTCACCTTCCGCGACGTGTCCATCGAGGAGATCGCACATTCCGAGTTGGAGGTTCCGGAGGCCTGAGCTCTCCAACTGCCGTGTGACCGCGAGATTACGAGGAATGCCAATTCCTGTGGACAACTCAGCGAGGCACGGGTCTTGCGAAAATGAGGTTGTGGACAACTGCCGGTTGACGGTCTGCCCCGCATCAGATGGGCGTGGAGGTGGTCCACATGCCAGTCAGACCAGTCGATCAGGACGTGCCTACGACGATTCGCGGCGCCGCGCTACGAGCCAGGAAGGGACATCGACATCACATCGCCGCGTGGGGTGAGGATGTCGCTGCGCGCTACGTGACGTCCTTGGGATGGCGAATGGTCGCCCGAAACTGGGTGACGGACATCGGTGAGGCAGACATCATCGCTCTCGATGACGAGGGCTGGGCGGTGCTCGTGGAGGTGCGTACCCGTACCGGCACCGATTTCGGCACGCCCCTGGAATCCATCACCCCGGCGAAACTTCACAAGCTCACTCAGCTGGCCCTGGTCTGGCGACGTCAGCATCCGGAGCACCACCACATTCGAGTCGACGTCATCGGTGTGCTGAGGCGTGACTCGGCCGAGCCGCAGATCACTCATGTGCGAGGGGTGGGCCAATGACCTTGGCAAGTGCACGGTCAGTTGCCCTCATCGGTGTGGCGGGCACGATGGTGGAGGTGGAGGCCGCCACCGCAAGTGGTCTTCCCCGCACCATTCTGGTGGGACTGCCCGACACCTCGCTGTACGAGGCTCGTGACCGGTGTCGAGCTGCCGTGGCCTCAGCTGGCCTGTCATGGCCAGCGCAGGCCCTGACCATCAATCTCACCCCAGCCTGTCTGCCCAAGGCAGGTACCCACTTCGACCTTGCCATCGCGGCAGCAGCCCTGGCCGCAGACGAAGTCATCCCCACGGCCATGCTCTCCTCGACGGTGCTGCTGGGTGAGCTGGGACTGGATGGACGAGTCCGGCCAGTGCGGGGTGTACTGCCAGCGTTGCTGGCAGCTCGGGAGGCGGGCTTTCACCGCGCCGTCGTCCCGCGTGGACAGGCGGCCGAGGCCAGGCTCGTCGAGGGGATGGCCGTGACATCGGTGGGGCACCTCAGTGAGCTCATCGATGTGTTGCACGGGCGTGCGCCACGTGAGGAGGACGCTGACGAGCCGCTTACGCAGCCCTCCACCGCAGGCCCCTCGAGTGCTGGGCGAGGGGATTTCTCCGAGGTCATCGGACAGCTGGAGGCACGTCATGCCATGGAGGTGGCAGCAGCAGGTCGACATCACATCGTGCTGCGTGGGGCACCGGGGTGTGGCAAGTCCATGTTGGCGGCGCGACTACCGACGATCCTTCCCCCACTGGACCAGAAGGAGGCACTGGAGGTCACCGCGGTGCACTCCCTCATGGGCAATGGGACGGTCCAAGAGCTCATGACGACACCCCCGTTGTCCGAGCCACACCACAGCGTGTCGATGGCAGCGATGGTCGGGGGAGGAGCTCGTGTGGCACGTCCCGGAGCAGTGTCGTTGGCCCATCGTGGGGTGCTCTTCCTTGACGAGGCACCGGAGTTTCCACCGCGAGTGCTTGACGCGCTGCGCGGTCCGCTGGAGAACGGGTACGTGACGATCTGTCGCTCCCAGGCTCAGACCACCTATCCGGCACGGTTTCAGCTCGTCATGGCACTCAATCCCTGCCCATGTGGCCTGGCAGATGACCGAGATGGCGGGTGTCGATGCACACCGCAGATGGTGCTCCGATACGCCAGCCGCATTTCCGGGCCGATCCTGGACCGGGTCGACATCCACCAACATATGCGTCCACTCACCAAGATGCATCTCGTCGGTGCCACGAGTCTGCCGCAGGGCGAGTCGAGCAGGACTGTGGGAGAACGCGTCCAGGAGGCCCGCCACCGTGCTGCCCGGCGCTGGGCAGGTACTCCGTGGCGCGTCAACGCAGAAGTTCCCGGCTCACAGCTTCGGAAAAGACTTCCCTCACCGGCGGCCGTTCAGGTCATCGAGGATGCCCTGGCACGCAGACAACTCACCGCACGCGGAGTCGACAAGGTACTGCGTATTGCATGGACCGAGGCCGACCTGGCTGGGTGCGATGACGTGACGGCCACGCACATTCGACAGGCCATGGCACTGCGGCAGGGGGATTGATCATGACGTGGGACGACGAACGACGTGCCCGAGTCGGCCTGTGTGCCGTGTGTCCTCCAGGAGATCCCTGGTTGCGGCGTGCACTGCACGACAGGAGCGCAGTCGAGCTCTGGGACGTCATCTCACACAGCAGTGAGGAGGATGCTCGTACCAGACGAGCTCACAAGTTGAGCGTGGACAGGCTCATGGACACCACCGAGGAACTGGGTTTTGAATTCCTCATCCCCACCGATGAGCAGTGGCCGGTGAGCCTGGGCGATCTCGACTTTGTCGACGAGCACCTGGGCGGGCCACCAGTGGGGCTGTGGACCCGCGGACATGCCGACCTCGCCAACCGTGTCGCGACTTGTGTGGCCATTGTCGGATCCCGGGCTGCGACGAGCTATGGGCAGGACGTTGCCTCGGAACTGGCCTTTGACCTCGCCCGGCGCAGTGACATTCCCGATCACACGTCGTGGACGATCATCTCTGGGGGAGCCTTCGGTGTCGACGTGGCGGCGCATCGCGGGGCACTGGCGGCGCGGGGTTGCACTGTGAGCGTTCAGGCAGGTGGTCTTGACCAGCTCTACCCGCGAGGAAACACTGCAGTTCTGGAGCAGGTCGCCTGCGATGGGGTGTTGGTCTCAGAAGTGCCGCCGGGTGCCCATCCCACCAAACCTGGATTCCTGGCGCGCAACCGTCTCATCGCAGCAATGTCGTCCGGAGTGGTCATTGTCGAAGCCGGGATTCGATCAGGGGCACTGAACACGACGATGTGGGCCAATGCGCTCATGCGACCTGTGATGGCCATTCCGGGGCCAGTGACGTCATCCATGTCCGCAGGTACCCATCGGCTCATTCGAGACAACCAGGCTGTTCTGGTACGTGATGCCGACGACGTCAGCGCCCAGATTGGCCCACTGCAGCCTGAGCTGCCACCAGTGCGCTCGCCGCAGCGGCAGATTGACACCTTGCGCTCGGATCTGTTGGCAGTTCACGAGGCGCTCCCGGCCTCCGGGGGATCCTGGGTTGATGAGATCGCACTCGATGCCGGAGTGGCGGTGAGTGAGTGTCTGGCGTTGTTGGCGGAGCTGGCTGAGCTGGGGATGGCGCAGCGGGGATCAGATGGCACCTGGTCGGTGGTACCACCATGGCAGCGGGGTGCGTGCGGCATGTGACTGATTTCCGAGTGGCCGCCCACCCATGCAATTCATGGTGACGCATGCAGACGTCACGCAGTTCTGATTCCTGGACGTGGTTCCAAGACTTCAATGACACCAAGCATGTGTCAGTCATGCACTGATACTCACCGCAGATGGATCAGGGCGAGGAGTGGATGGGCGATGCCATCGGTAGACGGAAAAGGCCCGATCTGGACGGATCCAGATCGGGCCGACACGCCTGTTTCAGTGAGACGGCTCACTTGTTCTTGTCGGCAACCTCGGAAATCTTGTCGTTGAGGTTCGAGGTGGCTTCCTTGACGTCATCCTTGAGCCCCTCGACAACCTGACCGAGCTTGCCCTTGGCCTTGTCGCTCGAGCCCTCGTTCTTGAGGTCCTGGCTGTCGGTGGCCTCCCCGATCTTTTCCTTGGCTGTTCCCTTGAGCTCGTCACCCTTGCTCTGAATCTTGTCGTCAAGTGCCATGTCAAGTCCTTTCGTGAACTGTTGTGGGAATGACGCTCGAGGTTCCCGAGCATCTGGATCCACTCATTGTGGATGGCTCCACAAGGCCGGTGTGTACCAGCACTGAACACAACGCTACGTCGTTGTGCATTATTCCTGAGCTGAATCCAAGAATTCGGTGGCGTGTGCCCACAGCAATGTCGAGGCAGGGTACTGCGTGACCAAGGCGTGAGCACTCCGCAGCGAGGGGCGTCTGGCGACCAGCACGGAACGACCATCCATGTGAGATGTCACGCCGAGATGGCGTAGGTTTGTGCCATGAATGCACGCACCCCATTCATTGCCGGTCTCGTGACCGTTCCACTGGCCGTTTCTGCCATCATGGCAGCTGCGCATCCCACCACGGCTGCCGCAGAAGATACCTCGGCCGTCCCCACCGCAACTTCCCAGAAGCACAACGAGTACGTCAACAGTCTCGCTGAGGCCAAGAACACGGTGGCGAACACGAAGCAACGGGGATCGTCCACTCGCGACGAAACCGCAGCAGCCCTGAAGGCCACGGTGGCCAATGACGTTGCTGGCGTGGTAGCAGCCCAGACCAGTCTTGACGCCGCTCATGCGTCGCTGGCCGCTGCCAGGAAACGTGCGGTCAGCACCGAGAAGCAGGCCATGAAGGCCGGGGACAAGTTGACTGAGGCACGCAAGGCCTTCGAGGCAGCCAAGCAGAACTCTCGCATGACGAAGTCCGACCACGACGCCGCCCAGTCAGCGTACGAAAACGCCAGGAAGGCTGCCGACGCGGCCGACGCGGCACTGGACAGGGCCAACACGAAGGTCGCTGACACTGACAAGGCGAACTCCATTGCCCGGGATGAGCTTGCCAAGGCGCAGAAGGCCGAGGTGCATGCCCAGGGCGTCTGTCAGGCCGCTCAGAGTGCTGTCGACCAAGCGACGGCTGAGTTGGATCAGGCAAGGGCTGCTCTGGCCGCAGCACTCGAGCAAGGCGTGGATTCACCCACGGATCTCCAAGCCAGGGTTGACGCTGCCCTGCGTGTCTGGAACGAGGCTGAGCGCACATTGGAGGATGCCAGAAAGAACAGACTTCAGGCCGAGGAGGTCGTCTCCGCCGCGGAGAAGAAGGCCGAGGGAGCCACTCAGGCTCACGACGCCGCGGTTTCCGCAGACTCCGATCTCGCTGCACGTCGTGCCCAGGCCCGGGCTACGCTGGATGCTGCCCGGCACCACCTTGCCGAGACCAGGAAGGCCGACGCTGACGCCCAGCAGCGCGTGGCCGAGGCCAGTGCTGTTGTGCAGGAGGCCAGTCAGGAGCGCGCAGATGCCGTTGGAATGGTTGGTGCCACGTCCTCGGCTGTGGAGAAGGCGGAAGCAGACAAGGTTGCTGCTGATGAGCGTCTGGCCCATTGGAGCAACGTCATGATCGACGATCTCATTGCAGCGGGATCCTTCGGCGAGGACCCCACCATCGATGCCCTTGTCAAGAAATTTGTCCAGGCTCGTGCCACTGCGGAGTATGCCAAGGCGGCTCTGGAGAAGGTAGCTGCGACCGAGGCGGAGGACTCTGCTGCGTACGCCGCCGCCTTGGCCAGGTACCGGACAGCTGTGGCCGATCTGGACAAGGCCGAGAAAGCCCTCGCCACCCATCTTTCCGCCAACACTGGTCGAGAACGAGAAACTCTTTCCGCCACCACCAGCCGAGGAACGGATCAGAGCGCAAGGACCGCCTCCGAATTGCCATCTGCCACAACTGGTACCACGACGGTCACCAATGTGTCGCACCGCAAGGTGGCTGAGCAGCCGGGTGGACGAGTGGACAATCCGGTACACATCGGACTGCCACCCACCGGTGTCGACTCCGATCCGGTGAGCAGTCTGGGCTACATCGCAGCATCCCTGACCCTCGCCATGGGGATCACGATTTCGCGTCGCAAACGCTGAGCAGCAGATTCTGCCTCCTCTACTTGAGTGTTCCCGGCCGCTCGGACAGCTGAAGGACGTTCATTGACTGGCATCCTCACACCCCAGTCTTGTCCCCGCAGGTTCCTGAGGGGTGTCCAGACGGTCGTCAGATCAGGTATGGATGCGCCCGTTCCCGAAGCATTTGATCGGGGCGTGGCAGGTGAGCAGATGGGATACGGGTGCCGCCTCGTACCCTGAGGGTTTGTGCTGACGACGTGAGGAACGAGGACACCGGACGTGGGGAGCGAGATCACATGGAGAAACAACAAGGCCGGTGACCAGGATTCTCACCTAGCCACCGGCCTGCGCCACTGTGTCCGGAAGAGGACTTGAACCTCCACAGCCTAAAAGCGGCCACTAGCACCTCAAGCTAGCGCGTCTACCAATTCCGCCACCCGGACGTGTGTCCTGCTGAATCACGTGTGAACCATTCGGACAAGACAAGGATAGTAGTGGAAGATCCAGCAGCAATGCAAATCACCACCCGAGCTCCCAGAATCTGGGCGGGTCGTGGCATGGCGATCGCCGGTGGCATCATTGGGTCATGGTAGACATCTCTTCACCAAGTGTCGTGTCCAACACCCCCGACGCCGAGGTCATAGACATCTGCCAGCGTCTGGTGCGTATCGATTCATCCAACTATGGGGCCAATGGAGCTCGTGGTGAGACCGAGGTTGCCGACGTCGTGGCTGAACTGCTTGCCGAGATCGGTGTCACGTCCACCCGGTACAGCGCCGTGGAGGGGCGTCCGTGCCTGGTGGCCGACTGGGCCCCCGAAGGTACGGACACCTCCCGTCCATTCCTGTTGTTGCATGGCCACTCCGATGTCGTCCCCGCTGCCGCCGAGGACTGGACGGTGGATCCGTTCAGCGGCGAGATTCGCGATGGATTCCTGTGGGGCCGTGGCACGTTGGACATGAAGGACTTCCTTGCGATGATCCTCTCAGCCATTCGGGCCAGACACCGCCGTGGCGAGGTGCCGTCGCGTCCAGTTCGATTCATCCTTTTCGCCGACGAGGAAGGTTCGGGTGATCTGGGCTCCACCTGGATGGGGCAGAACCATCCTGAGGTGTTCGACGGAGTCACCGAGGCCATCAGTGAGGTCGGTGGATTCTCCCTGCCCACCCCGTCGGGCAAACGCGCCTATGTCGTGCAGTCTGCCGAGAAGGGGCTGTGGTGGTTCCGCATGAAGACCACTGGCCTGGCCGGACATGGGTCGATGCACAATCCGAACAATGCCGTCACTCGGCTCGCTGCAGCCGTCAATCGGATCGCAAGTCATCAGTGGCCAGATCTACGCCATCCCGTGCAGGAGGAGTTCCTCGCCAGGGCTGCCGAGCTGTGGAACCTCACCATCGACCGTGACAACGTGGAGAGGTCGCTTGCCCCACTGGGGCCGTTGGCGCTCATGGCTGGGTCCGGGTGCACCAACATGGTCACCCCCACCGTGCTCAACGCCGGGTACAAGGCCAATGTCATTCCCAGTCGTGCCACTGCCGAGTTGGATGCCCGATTCATCCCCGGTCACGAGGACGAGATGATCGCCACCATCAAGGAACTTGCCGGCGAGGGGATCGAGTTCGAGACGATCAGTACCAAACCCTCGGTGGAGGCGCCGTGGCGCGGGCCTGCCGTGGATGCCATCACGAGGGCCCTGCAGGCCGAGGACGATGGTGCCGTCGTACTGCCCTTCCTCAATCCTGCCGGCACCGATGGCAAGGGCTTTGGCGAACTGCCCAATGGTCGTCACATCGACTGCTACGGATGCACCCCGCTGCGTCTGCCCGAGGGCTTTGAGTTCCTGTCGCTGTTCCACGGTGTCGACGAGCGCGTCCCACTCGACGCACTGCAGTTCGGTGCCCGTGTCGTCGATCGAATTCTGGGGGAGTCCTGAGATGACGGAGAACATCTGCACCATCACCATTGACGGCAAGACCGTTGAGCTCCCGGTGGTCGAGGGGACGACGGGGGATCGGGCCATCGACATCTCGCGGCTGCGCGAACTCACCGGTGTGACGACCCTGGACCCGTCCCTGGCGAACACGGCGTCGTGTCGGTCGGCAATTTCGTGGATCGACGGCGAGAACGGGCGTCTGCTCTACCGAGGCATTCCGATCGAGACCTTGGCCGAGAACAAGGTGTCGTTCGTGGAGACGGCGATGCTGCTCATCACCGGTCGGCTGCCGACCCCGGCGGAGCGCAATGACTTTTCCGAGCTGTTGGCGCGCAACTCGGCACTGCATCGCAACATGGATCTGCACTTCAACGCCTTCCCGCCCAACAGCCATCCGATGGCGATCATGTCGGCGATGATCAATGCGATGAGCACCCATGATCGTCCGAAGATCACCGACGAGGACTCCGCCATCCGCAACTCGGCCAAGCTCATGTCGCGGGTGCGTACCATCGCTGCTGCGTCGTACAAGGCCTCGGTGGGTGAGCCAGCCATCTATCCGCGGATGGACCTCAAGTACGTGGAGAACTTCATGCACATGATGTTCTCCCTGCCGTACCAGCTCTACGAGCCCGATCCCGTTGCGGCACGTGCCCTCAACCTGTTCTTCGTCCTGCATGCCGACCATGGCCAGAACTGCTCGACGACAGCGGTGCGAACCGTTGGTTCCTCTGGTGCCAATCTGTTCGCCTCGGCCTCGGCGGGGGTGTGCGCCCTGTGGGGCGATCGGCACGGCGGGGCCAACGTCAATGCAGTTCGTCAGTTGCAGACCATCAAGGAATCTGGCCTCACCCCGGCGCAGTACGTGACGCGAGCCAAGGATGGCAAGGTGCGCATTGCCGGTTTCGGGCATCGGGTGTACCGCAACTGGGACCCGCGGGCCCGAGTGCTGCGCAAGGTGGTTGGGCCGCTGCTGGAGCGGATGGATCGTCAGGACCCACTGCTCGACATCGCCCAAGAGCTGGAGGAGGCCGTTCTGGCCGACGACTACTTCATCGAGCGTCGTCTGTACCCCAACGTCGATTTCTACTCCGGGATCGTGCTGCGAGCCCTGGGAATCCCGCTGAACATGTTCACCGTGATGTTCGCCATCGGACGGGTTCCCGGTTGGATCGCGCACTGGCTCGAGCAGTTCAACGACCCGAGCATCCGCATCTGCCGACCTCGGCAGGTCTACGACGGGCCGGCATCGATGACATGGGTGCCTCGTGAGGAGCGGTCGTAACCACTGATTGCATCCAATCGCCCGGGGCCTGAATCGGCCCCGGGCGATTGGCACAGGGGTGGCTGGAGGGTGCGGGGATCCTCCGTTGGTGTGGAGGGTTGCCGTGCGGGCACCCGCATTGCGTGGGTACTTGCCCGTCTTGTCGGTGTCGATCGAGGAAACCTCACACCCGGTGAGCGGAGACGTTCCAAGACACCCCACGAATTCTCAGCCCACGTACTCGGTCAGCCTTGGCCGGCGTCCTGGCCCTGGGGTTTGCGTCGAGCCAGGTTGGGCCCACCGGTGATGTCGTCAAGGGCCGTGGTGATCTCGTCGGGCAGGCTCATGTCCGCTGTCGCGAGCAGTTCTGCGAGCTGCTTGCGGTGGCGCGGTCCCACCAGGGCACTTGCCACTGTCGGTGCATCTCGCACCCAGCACAGTGCCACCTGGGCTGGCGTCATGCCCAATCCTTCCCCGGCCTTGGCCACGGCGTCGACGACGGCTCGAGGCTTTTGCGCCAGATATGGCTCGACGAACCACGAAAGTTCCTGCGATGCCGCCCGGGAGTCACGCGGCGTGTCGGTGCGGTAGCGTCCGGCCAGCACGCCTCGTCCCAGGGCCGACCAGGCGAGGATCCCCATGTGGTGGAAGGCTGCTGCCGGGATGACCTCGATCTCGGCGCGACGTGCCAGTAGGGAGTACTCCACCTGGTTGCTGACGATGGGGATGCGTGATCCCATGGCCTTCTGCCAGGTGGCCGCAGTGGCCGACTGCCACCCCACGAAGTTCGACACCCCGACGTAGCGAGCCTTGCCGGAGGTCACTGCATGGTCCAGCACCTCGCAGGTTTCCTCGATCGGTGCGGATCCCCAGGCGTGCACCTGCCACAGGTCGACGTGATCGGTCCGCAGGCGTCGCAATGAGCCTTCCAGGTCCTTGAGCAGGGCTAAAGCAAGCAGTGCGACTAATTGACCAGCGATGATTAAATAGCTCAAGGTATT
>OKGH01000071.1_pt1 | contig 32278 bp, 26 predicted proteins | sample 1611211 | NCBI WGS metagenome assembly OKGH01 (sample SAMN04436718, study PRJEB24849) | human gut metagenome | biome: human gut; feature: NICU; material: stool | host: Homo sapiens | place: USA: Saint Louis, MO | collected 2010-09-29
TGTAGTAGTTCGGCTGGGATCCGCCGCCCTGGGACCATCCGATGATGTCGACCTTTTTGGAGCCGGTTTCGCGCAGCACGCGGTCGATGAAGATCGAGGTGGCCTTGGCGGAGGTGCGGATGTCGCCGGTGTAGTCAACGCTCGACAGCCAGGGTAGGCCGTTGAAGTTCGCCGAGAAGGCGCAGAAGCCGCGGGCGCGCAGCTGTGGGGTGTACATTGACCAGGCTGTGTATGCGTCGGTGTTGGTGCCTGGGATGAGGACTACGGGGTTCTGTCCCTTCTTGGGTTTGCAGGAGAAGTCGTTGGCACCCGAGGGGTTCGTGCCGGGGTGGGTTGCGGAGTACAGGGATGCGGTGTAGGTGAGTTTCTTGGCAGGGGCGTCGTTGCCGGAGGGTACGCCGCCCGGGCTGCCCTTGACCTCGACGGTCTTGAGGAACGCGGCCTCCTCGGGTGTGTAGCCGGAGTAACCGGTGTTCGCAGAAGTGGTGCTGGTCGTGGCGTCGGACGCCGGTGCGGCGTGTGCCTGCGCCCCGGCCATGGGAATCAGGCCGATGGCTGCAGCGGAGGCGGCTATGGTGATGGTGCGAAGAGCTTGTGTGAGTTTCATGGATCACTTTCTTTCCCCGACGAGTGTGGACAGAAAATACGTTATGCCATATCTGGTAGACGAGGGAAGCATATTCAGAATATTGGTTTTATGTTCATCTATTAATTTTGACTCTGCACAGATGTGCGCAACCTTGGGTTCGTGAACGCTGCAAGCATGGCGATTGCGTGGACGAGCATGAATCCTGTACGTTTCTTGCCATGTGTGGAATTGTGGGTTATGTAGGCAGTCGACCTGCCAAGGATGTCATCATTGACGGGCTGCGCCGTCTCGAGTACCGCGGCTACGACTCGGCCGGGCTGGCCGTGGTCTCCGACGGAGCACTGCACTGGGCCAAGAAGTCCGGCAAGTTGACGAATCTGGAGGCCGAACTCTCCACATCACCGCTGCCCGAGTCCGGTCAGGGGATCGGACACACCCGCTGGGCCACCCACGGTGCTCCCACCGACACCAATGCCCATCCGCACGTCTCGGACGACGGCACGGTTGCCGTCGTCCACAACGGCATCATCGAGAACTTCGCAGCCCTGCGCGCCGAACTCCAGGCCGAGGGAGTTTCCTTCGCCTCCGACACCGACACCGAGGTGGCAGCCCACCTCATCGCCCGCGAGACTGCCACTGGAGCTGGCCTGAGCCAGGCCGTCGGTGCGGTCGCGGCACGTCTGGAAGGCGCCTTCACCCTTGTCGCGGTGAGCTCCACCGAGCCGGACACCGTCGTGGCCGCTCGTCGCAACTCACCGCTCGTCGTCGGGTTGGGGCAGGGAGAGAGCTTCCTCGCCTCCGACGTCGCCGCCTTCATCGAACACACCCGTGACGCCCTGGAACTCGGCCAGGATCAGGTGGTGACCATCCACTCCGATTCGGTCGAGATCACAGACTTTGCCGGCAATCCGTCCGAGGCACGTCCCTTCCATGTCGACTGGGATCTCTCAGCTGCCGAGAAGCAGGGCCACGACTGGTTCATGCGCAAGGAGATCTTCGAGCAGCCGCGTGCCGTCGCCGACACCCTGCTGGGCCGCTGGTCGGACCGTGGAGAGCTCATCCTGGACGAGGTGCGCATCTCTCCGGAGGAACTGCGCCGGATCAACAAGATCGTCATCGTGGCCTGCGGATCGTCGTTCTACGCCGGCATGGTTGCCAAGTACGCCATTGAGCACTGGACGCGGGTGGCCTGTGAGGTGGAGCTGGCCAGTGAGTTCCGCTATCGTGACCCGATCATCGACCCCATGACCCTCGTCGTGACGATCTCCCAGTCCGGTGAGACCGCCGACACCCTCATGGCCATTCGGCACGCCCGTGAGCAGGGGGCCAAGGTCATCGCCATCTGCAACACCAACGGCGCGACCATTCCGCGCGAATCCGATGCCGTCATCTACACCCACGCCGGTCCGGAGATCGGTGTGGCCTCGACCAAGGGATTCCTCACCCAGGTCGTCGCCTGCTACCTGCTCGGCCTCTACCTCGCCCAGGTGCGTGGCATGAAGTACGGCGACGAGGTGCGTGCCATCATGGCCGAGCTGGAGTCCATGCCCGAGAAGATCCAGCAGGTCCTCGACGGCATCGAGCCGGTGCACGAGCTGGCACGTCAGATGGCCCGCAAGGACGGGGCCGTGTTCTTCCTGGGGCGTCACGTCGGCTACCCGGTGGCACTGGAGGGCGCTCTCAAGCTCAAGGAGATCGCCTACATGCACGCCGAGGGATTCGCCGCCGGCGAGCTCAAGCACGGCCCGATCGCCGTCATCGAACAGGACACCCCAGTCTTCGTCATCGTGCCTCCGGCAGGACGCGACCAGCTGCACGACAAGGTCGTCTCCAACATCCAGGAGATTCGAGCTCGTGGCGCACGCACCATCGTCCTGGCCGAACAGGGGGATGAGACGGTGCGGTCCTGTGCCGACACCCTCGTTGCACTGCCGCGCTGCTCCACCTTGCTGCAGCCACTGGTGGCCACCGTCCCGCTGCAGGCCTTCGCCTGCGAGCTCGCCACCGCTCTGGGACACGACGTCGACCAGCCTCGCAACCTGGCCAAGTCGGTCACAGTGGAATGAGCTTCTGAAGACTTCCCACCCACCGGGCCTCGGCTCATGGCGCGCATGGGTCGAGGCCCAGCTGCGACATTGAGTGGGCAGGGTGGGACACCCGGCGATTCGGATGCACGAAACCCCACCTTTTTGGCCGGCCGCCCCGGACCCTGCTGGGCCCCATCCGGACGGGTGTCCCCGTACCGGACGAGGGCACCCGTCCCATGTCGAGGTGCAGAAGAAACCCCGAAACCCGCCCGCGTCAAACGATCCTTGTGCATGTCCCCATGGGGTGCAGAAGAAGCTCCACCTTCATCCGTACCGGGCCGGGGGAGGCGTCACTGTGATGGCTTGTGCGCCTCGATGATGAATTTCTCGCCTTGGTGGGCATATTTCCAGTACCCCAGGTGACGCCGACTCATGCGGTACCGATCCGGTTCGGTGGTGACGTCGACGAAGCCTGCCTCCCTCAGCAGGGGGACGTCGGTGGCTGGGCGCTCCCGTCGTCTCGAGGGCAGGTTCGCGGTCGGGTCGGAGCCGTCGTCATGGGCATGACCTCTGCGTCGTCCCTCGGTGAGCATGATGAGACCGTTGGACAGCGCCTTCCAGATCGAATGCCTCACCCCGGTGCGATCCGTACGGTAGTTGCCGTCGTAGATGAGGACCAGGCCGCCGGGGCGCAGCACCTGGAACCAACGTCGATACGCGGCCGCCGGATCATGGAGGGTCCACACGACGTCACGCGAGACCACGGCGTCCACCGAGGAATCCGCCACGTCGTCCAAGGTGACGACGTCGCTGTGCCGCACGTGGGGCTCGATCCCGTACCAGGTGAGATTGCGCCGTGCAGCTCGCAGCATCCCCTCCGATGCGTCCAGGGAGGTGACGCGATGGCCCAGCCGACTGAGCATGATCGAGAAGAATCCGGGTCCGCAGCCGACGTCGAGGACGTCGCGTGGCTCGTCCCCCAGACGCGTGTCGAGCTCGTGACGCCAGTAGTCAACGTCTCTGAGGTTGCGTAGCTCGCGAGAGACGATGCGGTCGTAGTCGTCGGATGCATCGGTCCACATGTCGGCAATGCGGTCGGTGCTCACCATGGGCACTCCTGTCCTGTCAAAATTTCCGTGCGTTCACGGGATCTGCGGGTCGTGAGAGGTGTGGCTGCGTCATGACGCGATGAGCTTGGCCAGTTCCGTGGCTCCCTCGATCGACAGTGGAGACGCTGGATCGGTGAGGGAGTAGGGCATGGTGATGACGTGCCCCTTCTTCACCGCCGTGAGCTGCGAGGCGCCCTTGGCATGCTCGAACGTCGTCTTGATCGTGTCGGCATTGCTGGCCCCGCTCAGCAGCAGGACCCAGTCCGGGTTGCGTTTGAGGAGATCCTCCATGCTGATGTCGAACACCCGGGTGCGGTTGTCTTGGTAGGCGTTCTTCAGGCCGTTGACGTCGAAGGCGGCTTGGGACATGCTCGATCGCCCGTAGGCGGACATGCTGGAGCCATCGGCAGGAAGCCACAGGGACGCGATGCTGGCACCCCTGCCATTGGCGTGTTTCTTGAGATCGGTAGCTTGTTCCTTCAGGGCCTTGTTCAAGGTGGCGGCTCGTTCCGGCACCCCGAAGATGGCGCCCACCTTCGTCACCTCCTTGGTCACCAGGCCGAAGTCGGCATGGTTAACCGGGGTCTGGTCGTCACAGTAGGCGTCGGGGGAGTAGAGCTTCACCCCCGCCTTGGCCAGGGCCTTGCGGTCGACTCCTCGGTCGTAGCCGATGACGAGGTCGATGTGGGCGTCCAGGATGCTCTCGGTGGCGACGCTCGCCCCTCCCGTGGCGTTGGTGCCGCTCTCCATTTGGGGTATGGCCTTGAGCTTGGTGGTGGTGGTGATGTCGTAGCCGGTGGTGTCAAGTCTTCCAGTCCGCATGGCCACCTTGTCCAGCACGTCAAGCGTTGTCAGTACGGAGGCGTCCGTGTCACCGAGGAGGAGGACCCTTTTCGGTGGTTCGGTGAAGGTGAGCTTCTCCGCACAGCTCATCACCGTCGATGGGTATCCGGAGCCTGCGGATGCCGCCGCAGGCTCCGGATCTGCCCCGGACTTCTCCTGGTGTGACGTGCCGCAGCCGGTGAGGCACAGTGTGCTCGCCAGGGCGAGGGTGAGGCCGGCAACGAGTGGGTGGGGTTTCATGGTGTCTCCTGTTCGCGAGGGGTGGCGGCTCACTTGTTGATGAGTTTGGCGACTTCCTGGGCTCCCTGGATCGACATGGGGGAGGCTGAGTCGGTGAGGGAGTAGGGCATGGTGATGACGTGACCGTTCTGCACTGCCCTGAGCTGTGAGGCGCCTTTGGCGCGTGTGAAGGTCTTAGTGATGTCGTCGGTGTTGTACGCGTTGTTCAGCAGCAGTATCCAGTCCGGGTTGCGTTTGAGGAGGTCCTCCATGCTGATGTCGAACACTCGGGTACGGTTGTCTGCGTAGGCGTTCTTCAGGTCGTTGACATCGAAGATGGCTTGGACCATGCTCGAGCGTCCGTAGGAGTACATGCTCGATCCGTCGGATGACAGCCACAGGGCGGCAGCGCTGGCACCTTTGCCGTCGGCATGTTTCGGCAAATCAGCGGCCTGCTTCTTCAGGGCTTTGTTCAGGGTAACGGCTCGCTTCGGTACTCCGAAGATGGCAGCTGTCTTCGTCACCTCCTGAGTCACCAGGCTGAAATCAGCATGGTCGACTGGTTTCTTGTCATAGCAGTAGGCGTCTGGTGCATAGACCTTGACCCCTGCCTTGGCCAGGGCCTTGCGGTCGACTCCTCGGTCGTAGCCGATGACGAGGTCGATGTGGGCGTCCAGGATGCTCTCGGTGGCGACGCTCGCCCCTCCACCCAAAGTTGTGGTACCACTCTTCATCTCGGGCAGGGACATGAGTTTGGTTGCGGTGTTGACGTCGTAACCGGTGGTGTCGATCTTTCCGGTGCGCATAGTCACCCTGTCCAGCAGGTCGAGCATGGACAATGTGGGTGCATTGGTGTCACCGAGAATGAGGACCCTTTTCGGTGCCTCGGTGAAGGTGAGCTTCTCGGTGCAGCTCATCACTGTTGCCGGATAGGCGGACGGTTGTGCCGTGGTGGCCGTCGAACTCGACTGGGCATCGTCTTCGTGTGCCGACGTGGAACAGCCGGTGAGGCACAGTGTGCTCGCCAGGGCGAGGGTGAGGCCGGCAATGAGTGGGTGGGTTTTCATGGTGCCTCCTGTGGGGCGGTCGACGCCGTGGTGGTTCAGCGTCTCGAATGGTCAGCTGCTGTGCTGTCAAGGGGATCGAAGAGGAGCCGGGGCTGCCCGGCATGGTCGATGCGGTGCACCTGCACCCCGTAGACCTGTGAGATGAGCTCGGGGTCGAGCACCTGTTGGGTGGGGCCGGAGGCCACCAGACGACCGTGATCGAGCAGGATGAGCTTGTCGCAGCATCGGGCGGCCAGGTTGAGATCGTGCAGGACGATGACCGTCGTCGCCGGAATGGTCGCCACCAGGGCGAGCAGCTCGAACTGGTGCCGGATGTCGAGGTGGTTGGTGGGCTCGTCGAGCAGCAGATGGTCGGCGTCCTGGGCGATGGCCCGAGCGATGAGCGCACGCTGCCGTTCACCGCCGGACAACTGGGTGATGAGCCGATCGGCCAGATACGTTATGTCGACGCGAGCCAGCGCTGCGTCCACCATGCTGCGATCCTCGGCGTCCCCATAACCAGCCAGGGAGCGGTGCGAGAGCCGTCCCAACCCCACGGCGTCGCGTACCGTGAGCGGCAGACTCTCGTCACGTTCCTGGGAGACGACGGCCACTGCTCGGGCAATGGTTCGCCTGGAGAGGCTGGTGACGTCCGAACTGTCGATGAGCACCTCACCACTGGCAGCCGGTAGGGCGCGGTACATGGCCTGGACGAGGGTGGACTTGCCTGCCCCATTGGGTCCGACGACACCGATGGTGCTGCCGTCTCCGGCGGACAGATCCACCTCGTCGACCACCACCCGGTTGCCACGGCGGATCACCAGGGAATGTACGTCAATCATGGCTCCTCCTCACCGCGCCGGATTCATCCGGTTGACGAGCACCAGGAGGAACGGCGCCCCCAGCAGTCCGGTGATGATGCCGATGGGTAGTTCGGAGGGGGCGAACATCGTCCGGGACACCGTGTCGGCCCACACCAGGAAGATGGCGCCGGCCAGCCCCGACGAGATGACGAGGGTTCGGTGCCCGTACCCGATGAAGGAGCGCATGAGGTGCGGGATGATGAGGCCGACGAAGCCAATCCCACCAGCCATCGACACCACCGCCCCCACGGCTGCCGAGACCGGAACGAGGATGACGAGCCGAATCACCTGGGGGTTGATCCCCACCGCCATCGAGGTCTGATCACCGCTGGCCAGGGCATCGAGCCAGGGGGCGCACAACCACAACAGCGCCATGAGCACCGCAGCAATGCCCACCAGCCAGATGCTCTGGGTCCAACTCACCTTGGCCAGGGACCCCAGCATCCAGAACATCACCGAGCGTGCCGTCTCCGGGGAGTCCGCGGAGAAGATGATGAGATTCGTCACGGCCTGGAAGATGAACCCGACCGCGATACCGGCCAGCACCAGGGTGAGGGCCGAGCTGCCGCGTCGACCGCCCACTCCCAGCACCAAGGTGGTGGCCACCAGGGCACCGACGAAGGCCAGGCTGGCCACCCCCAGTGGGCTCGACATGCCGATGAGGACCATCGCCGCCGCAGCGCCCGTCGACGCCCCCGAGCTCACTCCCAACACGTAGGGTTCGGCCAGCGGGTTGCGCACGATCGCCTGCAGGGCGACCCCGGCCACTCCGAGTGCAGCCCCCACGCCGATCCCGGCGATGATGCGAGGCATACGGTTCTGCCAGACGATGGCGTCGGTGATGCCGTCCCAGGTCACCTGCGGGTGCAACCCCAGATGGTCGGCCAGCACGCCGATGACCTGGTTCCAAGGCACCGAGGCCGCGCCGAAGGCGATGCTTCCCACCGGGGTGAGGACGAGCAGCACGACGAGCAGGATGGTCCTGATGCGTGTGTGCCGCATGATCACTTCTTGAGGAGCTTGTTCAGTTCCACGGCTCCCTTGATGGACTGTGGGGTGGGCGGATCCGTCAGCGAGAATGGGATGACGACGACCTGGTTCTTCCTCACGGCCTGCAGCTGCGAAGCGCCCTTGTACTTGAGGAATGCTGGTTTGGTCTTGGCGATGTCGCCCTCCTGGGCGAGCAGGACGATCCATTCTGGATCCCGGTTGAGGACGTCCTCCATCGTCGCGTCGAAGACGCGTTTCCTCTCGCCGTCGTAGACGTTGCGCAGGCCGTTGGCCTCGAGGATCGGCTGCACCATGCTCGAGGTGCCGTAGGTGTAGAACCCGCTGTTGCCGGGCTCCACCCACAGAGCGGCGGCGTTGTGCTGTGAGTCCTTGCTGGCCTGGGAGGTGAGGTCCTTCACCTGCCCGGTGAGTTCGTCGTTGAGGGTCCTGGCCTTGTCGGGGACGCCGAAGATGTCGCCGATTGTGCTGACCTCCTTGGTGACGAGGTCGAAACTCGCGTGATCGGTCCCGGTGCCGTGCGGGCAGAACGTGTCGGGGGCGTACACCTTGACCCCAGCCTTGCGCAGAGCGGCCCGATCCAGGCCTTCGTCGTAGCCGATGACGAGGTCGGCACGCTGGTCGAGGATCGTCTCGGTGGCGAGCTTGGCGCCGCCGGTGTCCAGCTCGGAGGAGGTGATCGTGGGCACGTCCGTGATCTTCTTCAGGGTGTCGGCGTCATAGCCGTCGGCCATGACGTCCCCGGCTCGACCGATGATCGAGTCCATGACGCCCAGCTTCACCAGGATCGATGCGTCGGTGTCTCCCATGAGGATGACTCGCTTGGGCGGCGCGTCGAAGGTGAGGGTCTCGTCACAGCTTTTCACCTTCACCGGTGAGGAGAATGCCGAGGCGGATGCCGTGGCTGACGGGCTGCCGGCTTCGGATGAGTCCTCACCGTGGGAACCGCAGCCGGTGAGCAGCATGGCACCGACGAGTCCGACGGCGGTCGTCGCGAGCAATGGTGTGCTGTGCCCATGACGGAAATGGGAATCACGAGTGATGTGCATGTGGTGTCTCCTCGCACCTGGTGACCGGAGGGTAGCCACACGGTGTCCTGGCTCCCAGGTCGTTGCGCGTTCTCTGCCTTCCAGCCCCGGAAAAGGCCGTGACGTGTCTCGTCGGGCGACGAGGAGAAGTGGCTCGCTGGTCACAGTTGCGGGAACAGCCCCGGACTCGCACCGGAGTTCCCGTATGGTTTTGGGCTCAGCATAACGAGATCGTGGGCGGAATTCCACGCATGGCTGAACAGCTCTCGGGTCTCCTCAGTGCCTTCCTTGCCTCGAAACGGAAGCTGAGGCTGCGTGCCAGTGGGGGTGGGGCGAGACTCGTCATGACGTCAGCACGAGCCCGCCGAAGCAGCCTGGTCTCGGGCGGCTAGGCTGACCACATGATTGTCGGCATCGGCGTGGACGTCTGCGACCTGCAACGGTGGGAGGACGCGCTGGTCCGCCACCCGGGGTTGGTGCAGAAGGTGCTCACCTCTGCCGAGAGCAGTCTGCCAAAGCGCTCCCAGGCGGCCAGATTCGCCGCCAAGGAAGCCCTTGCCAAAGCGCTCGGTGGGCCGGACGGGTTGCGTTGGCACGAGGTGGAGGTTGTCGTCGAGCAGTCCGGCAAACCGCGTCTGCATCTCACCGGGGGATCTGCCGGGACGGTGCAGGAGCGCGGTGTCACCGACATTCACCTGTCCCTGAGCCACGACGGGGCACTCGCCGTGGCATTCGTCATTTGTGAGGCGCAATGACTCAGTACGTGTGCACGGCGGCCGCGATGCGCGCTGCCGAACAGGAGTTCTTCGATGCACATCCTGATACCGATCTCATGGCGGTGGCTGCACAGCAGGTCGCCGCGCAGGCACGGGGCATGATCGCCGATCTGGGGTGTGGGGTGCGAAGCAGTTCGGTGCTGGTGCTCGTGGGAGGTGGCAACAACGGGGGAGACGGTCTGCTGGCCGCAGCCGAGCTCGCCGATGGGGGATGCCACGTACGGGTCTGCCCGGTGCTGGGCACACCCCATGCTGCTGGTTGGCAGGCCGCCCTGCGAGCAGGGTGTGAGGTGGTGACGATGGAGCAGGCTGGCCAGGTGGTACCGGATCTCGTCATCGACGCCGTTCTGGGGATTGGCGGACGCCCCGGTATCCGGGACGATCTTGCTGGGTTGGGGGAGCAGCTTTCTGCAGCGAGCTGGCTCGCTGTCGATCTGCCCTCTGGCCTGGACGCCAATTCCGGGGCCGTCACGACCTCGCTACGAGCCGATGTCACCGTGACCTTCGCGGCACGCAAGTGGTGCCATGTTGCCCCACCCGCCGCTGAGCGGTGCGGACGGGTCGACGTGGTCGACATCGGCGTCGAGCCCGGTGGCAGTGATGGCGTCCCGAAGTGTGCTGACGGTTGGACGAGTGTGGTCGACGAGGACGACCTCGCCCGGCTCTGGCCGGTCCCGGGCCCGGGAGACGACAAGTACTCCCGCGGTGTCGTCGGGATGGACACTGGGTCCTCCCAGTACCCGGGAGCAGCGTTGCTCGGCACGCTGGGAGCGCTGCGCACGGGGGCCGGCATGGTTCGCTACGTCGGACCACGACGTCCGGCGGACCTGGTGCTCGCTGCCATGCCGTCGGTCGTTCTTGCCGACGGCCGGGTGCAGGCCTGGGTGGTCGGCTCCGGCTGGGGGCAGGACGACCCAGCTGCGAATGGACGCCGTCTCCAGCAACGCTGTGCCGACGGCGTACCGATGGTCATCGACGCCGACGCCCTGTCCCTGCTGCCCGCTGAGCTCCCGGACGGCTGCCTGCTCACCCCACATGCCGGTGAGCTGGCGCGCATGCTCGGTGTCGACCGCGACGAGGTGCGTGAGAACCCGCGCGAGTCGGCCGCGGAGGCGGCGCGACGATTCGGCGCCACCGTCCTGCTCAAGGGGGCGATTCAGTGGATGGCCGACCCGAACGGGCACGTGGTGGAGCCCACGCCGTCCGAGATTCTCGACGAGACCGACCACCCGGGGGCGGGCCAGATGCCTGCCGGGCAGACCGGTTGTGCCGCAGCGCTGCCGGGGCCGGCGTGGACCGGTCAGGCCGGCTCGGGTGATGTGCTGGCTGGTGTGTGTGGAACACTGCTCGCCGCTGGCGTGCCGGCTGGCTGGGCTGGCCTGTTGGGGGCAAGTCTGCAGGCGCTCACCGCATGCCGCCATCCCGGGCCGTGGTCGCCAGATCAACTCGCCGGGTTCTTTCCCGAGATCATCGGAGCATTCCGGCGGTCCAGCTTTCCGTGAGTCCGTGAGTGGGGTGGGGCACCGGGCCGTGAGCGTCACCGGAGATCAACAGGGCCCAGCTTTTTCGTGAATGGGCAGGGGCTTGGCGCCTCGGCCAGCTGACGTGGCGGAATCGCTGGCTCAGCGGTGCAGCAGACTGATGGAGTGATCGTTCCGACGGGGATGGTGAGTGGCCGCAGCCAACAGACGATGACGGGCTGGAGCTGCGACCGATCCGATCCGGATGGCCTCCTCGTAGTGCCCGACGAGTTCGGCACACAGATGCCCCCAAGTGCGGTCCTCGATGGAGGCGCGGGCAGCCGTTCCCATGGCCCTGCGCTTGTAACCGTCACCGACGAGGTCGACGACGTAGCTGCGGAACTCGTCCATGTTGCCCGGCTCGTAGAGCCAGCCGGTGCGTGAGGGATCAATGAGGTCGATCGGGCCGCCGCGGCGCGGACTGATCACCGGAACTCCACAGGCCTTGGCCTCCTGGACCGCCTGGCAGAAGGTCTCCAGCTCGCCAGTGGAGCAGAAGACGTCCATCGATGCCACCGCGCGCGGCAGGTCCTCACCGCCCAGACCCCCGGTGAAGATGGCACCCGGAATCTGTTTCTCGAGCTGGTCACGATCGGGGCCGTGCCCGACGATGACGAGCTTCACCCCGGGGATGTCGGCCAGCACAGCCATGTCCTGCACCCGTTTCTCGGCGGCCAGGCGCCCCATGTACCCGACGACCACCTCGCCGTTCGGGGCCCACTGGGCACGCAGCTCCTCCGAACGCTTCGACGGATGGAATCGTTGCTTGTCGACGCCACGACCCCAGATGCCCACCCGCGGCACGCCGTGCGAGACGAGCTGGTCGCGTGAATAGGTGGAGGGGGCGTAGGTGGCCACCGACAGGGAGTGGATCTGACGCACCCGGTACCAGCCGTAGGGTTCCAGCTTGCCCAGGCCGTACCGCCCGGCGTAGGAGGGGACGTCCGTCTGGTAGATGGCGACGGAAGGTATGCCGAGCGAGGCAGCGGCCAGAGCCCCCTTGTAGCCGATGACGAACGGTGCAGCCAGATGGACGACATCAGGGTCGAACTCGGCAAGGGTGCGCTCGATGGACCACTGCGGGGAGGCCGAGACACGCACGTCGGAATAACCGGGGAAGGCCAAGGAGGCCAGCGAGACCACCCGATGCCCCTGGTACTCGTGGGGGGTCTCGGAGTCGCCCGGGGCGATGACCAGGGCCTCATGTCCGTGGGCGCGCAGGTGCTCCAGGATACGCAGGACCGAGTTCGTGACGCCGTTCACCTGTGGCAGGAACGACTCCGCAACAATCGCAACTCGCACACCCTCGATGGTAACTGCTCGAGGTGACGATTCCGCATTGTGCAGTTGTCCAAACGGTGACATTTTCTGATGGATGACCAGCAGCCGATGGCGTCGTTTGGTTGTTGTTGGGCCAAGCAGGTATCGTTGGCGCGTTGGTTCGGCCCATGTGGGCCCATGATGCGTTGAGTTGCTCGATGCGCCCATCCGTCCAGGTGATTCCGACTCGAACACGAGTCTGCTTGGCCGGTTCCGATCGTGTCGCTGCTCCCATGCGGTGACATGCGCGTCTGACGGTGTCAGACCCTTGCAGCTACACGCCCGCCATCGAGACCGCATTCATCCAGGACGATTCACGCACCCTTCCCGCGCCGTCGCGCGGCTGCTGCTGTGCGCAGTCGTTCGTCACCAGAGGATTCCCATGCCCAACAACAAGCCACACCGCAAGGCCAAGTCGTACAAGGCGGACGGCACCCCCAAGAGGAGGTGGACGGCCGCCGAGCGTGCTGCTCGAGGGCACAAGCCACGCAACCGAGGCGGCGTAGCACAACATGGCTCCCACCACGACTCTGGACGCGCTGCCCACACCGATCCCAAGGGCCGGTCATTCCAGGCCTGGGACCCGGCTGCCGAGGTCGATGGCGGCCGACGCCACGACGACCAACGCCAGGCCAAGCAGTATCGAGACGACTGGCACCGGGACGAGCGCCCCCGAGGAGGCCGGTCACGTGGCGACAACCGTCATGGCGGTAGCCGGGGCGGGTACGGTCATGGCTCCGGTGGGTACCGCGGCAACACTCGAAACTCCTACCGCCGTGACGACCGTCGTGACCGGATGGATCGGCGTGACTGGAACGACCAGCGCGGTGCACGCGATCGTGCATCGCACGACTTCGAGGCAGAGCCTCGTGACTGGGATGCCCGTGGTCGTGGCCGGTACGACGGGGACTGGCGTCGTGATCGGCGCGGGTCCAGCCGCCGGGACGACTGGCGCGACGACCACGGCAACGAGCGGAACAACGCTCGGCGTGATCGGGGCGAGCGTGGTGACTGGCACCAAGACGATGCCGAGCCTCGCAACGAGCGTCGCGGCCATGAGCGTCGGGAGCATGATCGCAACCGTGATCGCTGGGATCGTCACGACGGCGGTGGTCGGGGTTCCCACGGTTCCGGGCCGGGGCGTCGTGACCGGGACGACTGGCATGCCGATGACTCCGACGCCGACACCATGGAGTGGAAGGCCACCGATCTTGGCGAGCTCGACACCTCGACGGTGAACCACGAGGGGGGTTTCTCCGCCCTCGGCGTGCCCGACCCCATCGTCGCAGCCCTGGCCGCCACCGGCATCGACGAGCCGTTCCGCATCCAGATCGCTGCCATCCCCGATGCCATCAGCGGCAAGGACGTGCTGGGGCGTGCCTCCACCGGTTCGGGCAAGACGCTGGCCTTCAGCGTTCCGGTGCTCACCCGGCTGTCCGCCGAGCAGCGTGCGGACCGTCGACCGCGTGCCCTCGTCCTCTCTCCCACCCGCGAGCTCGCCATGCAGATCGCCGACGTCATCTCCCCATTGGCCTCGGCCATGCACCTGTCGACGATCCTCGTCGCCGGTGGCATGAGCTATGGTCCGCAGACCAAGGCGTTCAAGAGGGGCGTGGACATCGTCGTGGCCACCCCGGGGCGCCTCGTCGACCTGCTGGAGACCGGTGACGCCGATCTGTCCGGGGTGCAGATGACCGTCCTCGACGAGGCCGATCACATGGCCGACCTGGGCTTCATGCAGGCTGTCGGAGCCATTCTCGACGCCGTGGGGCAGGGGCAGAAGCTGCTCTTCTCGGCAACCCTGGACGGCGCCGTCAACAAACTGGTGCGCACCTACATGAACGATCCCGTCACCCACGAGATCGACCCCGAGCGGGGCTCGGTGGCGACCATGACCCACCATGCCTTCCAGGTCAAACCGCACGAGAAGGTCTCACTCATGGCCGAGATCTCACATCGCGCCGGCCACACCATCGTCTTCGCACGCACCCAACGCGGTGCTTCCCGAATGGCCGAACAGCTGCGTGAGGCTGGCGTCATGGCTGGTGCCCTGCACGGTGGACTCACCCAGGGGGCTCGGGCCCGAGTGCTCGCCGCCTTCAAGGAGGGCTCCCTCCCGGTGCTCGTCGCCACCGATGTGGCCGCGCGCGGTATTGACGTCGACGACGTCACCCTCGTTCTGCAGGTCGATCCACCGATGAACTCCAAGGACTACCTGCACCGGGCCGGCCGTACCGCTCGCGCTGGTCAGGACGGCGCCGTGATCAGCCTCATCCTGCCGCACCAGCGGCGCACCATGGCACGTATCTACCGGTCTGCCGGAGTACACCCCGAGGAGGCCCAGGTGCGGCTGGGCGACGAACACGTTGCACAGGTCGCCCACTGCACTCCGGCCTTGGACGCCCCGATCGCCCAGGAGGAGTACGACGCGATCGTCGCTCCCAAGCCGCAGCGGCGCAAGGGCAAGGGTGGTGGCCGACGCAACGGTCACGGGAGGTATCACCACAACGATCGTCGTGGCGGCAACCGACACCATTCCGACTGGCACAGGTCTGATCGACGTGGCGGCCGTGACGACAGTCACGCTCAGCGCAGGCCGCGCAAGGACCGGGAGCAGGCCCGCCGGGACCACGAGGCCAGGTATGGCCGAGCCGGCAACGACACCTGGTGAGTCCGTGCACCGTCTCACATCTTGGTGAACACAACGTTCTAGGATGGCCTTTCGTGGACAGTACAGATTCGCGAACCCTCGACCTGGCAGACATCAGCGTGCGTCTGGCACAGCCGGGTGAGGCTCAGTCACTGTCGGACGCGCTGAGCGGGCAGCTGCGCCAGACACGCACCGCACAACGCTCGGGTGAACGAATGTTCTCCGCCTTCTCCGAGTGGATCGAGCACGACCTGTGTCTCGTCGCCGAGACGGATGCCCCGACCGCTGCAGGCCGGGGACACCGTGTCGTCGGCGTGTTGCAGCTGGTCAATTCCGGGGCTGTGCCCACTCCATCGTCTGATGAGGCCCTGGTGCCACAGCATGGCGCGGATCACGGCGCGGGGTCGCAGGAGGACGTAGAATCCGAGAAAACCTTGCAGGATGGCCGACACACGACCCTGGACGGTGCCCCCAAACGCTGGGATCCCGAACGCTCGGATTCCGCACGCTGGGACGATGACCGACCCGGTTCCAGCCACCCAGGAGCAGAGGTGCGCTCGGTCATCGTCGCTCCCGGAAACGATCATGAACCGATCGCTCTGGCGCTGCTCGCCGGGGCCGAGCAGCTGGCCACCGATCTCGGGTCTGCACAACTGCGGGTGCGTGGCTGGGCGAGCCACCCGTCGACCAGATCGATGATGCGTGCTGCGCTCAGTCAGCACGGCTACCACGCCGATGGCCCCGATCTGGTGCGCACCCTGCCGGTGCGAGTGGTGGTGCCCACCACCGAGGCCATGCACACCTTGGGCGAGGTCCTGGCATCCGAACTCACCGGCGGTGACGTCATCGTCGCCTCCGGGGAACTTGGTGCTGGGAAGACCACCTTCACCCAGGGGATTGGTCAGGGGCTTCACGTGAGCGAGCCCGTCATCTCGCCCACTTTCGTGCTGGTGCGTCGACATGACGGGGTTGGCGGACGCCCCGGACTCATCCACGTCGATGCCTACCGTCTGGGATCCCTCGCCGAGCTCGTCGACCTCGACCTCGACGAGACGATGGACTCCTCGGTCACCGTGGTGGAATGGGGTGCCGGTATCGCCGAGGAACTGGCGAGTTCGCACCTGGGCGTCCAGATCGACCGTACTGCCGATCCCGAGGACGACACCCGAATCGTCTACCTCACCCCGGTGGGGCCACGCTGGCAAGGCGTCGATCTGGGATTCCTCAGCGTGCTCACCACTGACGACGCCGAGGACACGAGCGAGGACGCAGACATGAGCAAGGAGCTGCAATGACGACCACTTCCACTCCTCGATCCACCCTGTCCCCATCCGGGCTCACCTTGGGCGTCGACACCTCGACCGCGGTGTGCGTCGGTCTGGCTCGCGGCGGCGAGGTGCTCGCCACCCTGCGCGTCGATGATCCCCGAGCCCATGCCGAGCAGCTCATGCCTCTCATCGAGGACCTCTGTCGGCAGCAGGGGATCACCCTTTCCGAGCTGGACGAGGTCGCCGTGGGAGTGGGCCCCGGCCCCTACACCGGCCTGCGCGTCGGAGTGGTCACCGGACGAGTCCTGGCGCACCTGGCCGGTCTGGAACCGCGCCCGGTCTGTTCCCTGGACGTGCTCGCCACCCAGTGGGTCATTGGTGCAGACGCACCGGGTGGGGAATTCATCGTGTGCACCGACGCCCGCCGTCACGAGCTGTACTGGGCGCGCTACGGCGCCGCCGGGCAACGTCTCGACGGCCCCCACGTCAGTGCCCCCGACGCCCTGCCGCAGGACCTTCCCGTCGGTGGGCCGGGGTGTGCGGCCCGCGGACTCACGTCTGCTCCGGGAGCACCCGAGCAGCTGGATGCCGGCGTCCTCGCAGCACACTGGACGAGCCTGCCCGACGTCGGTCTGGAGCCGCTCTACCTGCGTGACCCGGACGCCACCGTACCCACCACTCGCAAGGCGACCCTTACCACGGCACGGATCCGTCTGCCACGTCAGGTGGGCTGACCGTGCCGATTCGAGTGGCGAAGCACGGTGATCTTGCTGCGATCATGGACGTCGAGCAGGCGAGTTTTCCACCTCTGGACCAGTGGTCATGCACATCGTGGCAGGCCGATCTGGACGCACCGGACCGGCACGTTATCGTCATGGATGTCGACCGACACGGTGCAGGGGCCACGGACGAGGCCAGCGCTCACGATGGGGCAGGCAGCGGCCTCGTCGCCGTGGCCACCTTTCATGCCGTGGCCGACACCTGCGACCTGGATCGGATCATGGTGACGCCGCAGCAGCGCAGACGTGGACTCGCCGGTGCCCTGCTCGACGACGGGCTGGGCTGGGCACGGTCCCAGGGTTGCACCCGCATCCTGTTGGAGGTGCGCGACGACAACACCACCGCCCAGCAGCTCTACCGCTCACGCGGCTTCGACGTCCTCTCGCGCCGCCCCCACTACTACCGGAGCACGGCTGGTGAACCTGCTGCCGACGCCCTGATCATGGCAGTCTCGCTCACATCCCCCCTGCTCACGTCTCCCGGACAGCACTGCTCGCGCACCACCAGGTCTGCTCGAGGGTCACAGCAGGACGGCAGGCCCCGACAGCAGGTGAACGACGCACGTCGGCAGGCCGGGCGCTCCGAGACATCACATCAGGCCGGGCAGACCGGCACGAACGCACATGAGGAGAATCATGTCTGAACCGCTCATCCTGGGAATCGAGTCGTCGTGCGACGAGACCGGAGTCGGCATCGTGCGTGGCACCGAACTGCTGGCCAACGAGGTCGCCTCCTCCATGGAGCAGCACGTGAGGTTCGGTGGAGTGGTGCCCGAAGTGGCATCACGTGCCCACCTGGAGTCGATGGTGCCAGTTCTGCAGGCCGCATGCGCCACGGCCGGCATCGATCTTGCCGAGCTGGACGGCATCGCCGTCACCGCCGGACCGGGACTCATGGGGGCTCTCGTCATCGGATTGTCGGCGGCCAAGGCCCTCGCCTCCTACCTCGGCAAGCCGCTCTATGGCGTCAACCACCTGGCGGGCCACGTCGCCGTCGACCTGTTGGAGCACGGTGAGCTGCCCATGCCGTGCGGCGCACTGCTGGTCTCCGGTGGCCACACCTCGCTGCTCAAGGTGAGTTCCATCGCCACCGACATCGTCGAGGTTGGCGCCACCATCGACGACGCTGCGGGCGAGGCGTACGACAAGGTGGCCCGGCTGCTCGGGTTGCCGTACCCCGGCGGGCCCGTCATCGACCGGGCTGCCGCCGAGGGCGACCCGCAGGCCATCCGCTTCCCCCGCGGACTCACCGCCCGGCACGACATGATCCGGCACCGCTTCGACTACTCCTTCTCCGGGCTCAAGACTGCCGTGTCCCGCTGGGTCGAGACCCAGCAGCGTGACGGCAAGGAGGTGCCCGTCAACGACGTGGCGGCATCCTTCCAGGAGGCGGTGGCCGACGTCCTCACCGCCAAGGCCGTCGACCTGTGCCAGACGTACGAGTTGGAACACTTCCTCATTGGCGGCGGTGTGGCGGCCAATTCGCGGTTGCGTGCCCTGCTCGCCGAGCGCATGGCGGCCGCCGGGGTCGAGCTGCGCCGCCCGCGCCCCGGGCTGTGCACCGACAACGGTGCCATGATCGCGGCGCTGGGTGTGCAGGTGGTCAAGGCCGGTCTCGAACCGTCGTCATTGGACATCTCGGCCAATTCCGGCCTGCCGGTGGAGACGATCCTGGTGTGATCGTGCCTCATCCGTAGTGGATGGGGATTTGGCGAGACGGGCGATGTGACAGTTACCATACGGGGTAACCATGAATCAGGTTTCATTGCCCATGCCCCGACGGAGACAATCATCCTCATGAAAATCTCGAAGATCCTCACCGGTGGAATTCTCACGACCCTCGCCGCCGCAAGTGCCGTCGTCACCGCACCGTTCGCCAATGCCATCGGAGGGGATGGCAAACCGCCCATCCCCGCAGCCACCTGCCGTGCCATCGTGAGCGCCGCGAACGCCGGGGAGTCGGTTCCCGATCCGTCGATCCTCCATGACTCCGACTCCATTCCTGCCTACCTCAAGGATGGCAGGCTCGACTTCGTCGTGCAGAAGGACTTCCCGTATCGCAAGGAACTCGACGCCGCCGTCGCCGAGTGGAACGAGGCCCTCAAGGGCAAGGTCGTTCTCGCCGAGACCACCACTGCCACCGACCAGACCATCAGTGTGCGCTACGACCCGGTTCCCGACTCGTACGTGTTGGCTCAAGCGTCCCCATCCCACCGGTATCTCTCCGTGCATGTCACGTCGTACCTGTATCCCGACGCCATCCGTGCGACCATTGCGCACGAATTCGGCCACCTGCTGGGTATTCGTCACACCTGTGATCACACCCTCATGGCCGGATCGATGCACCGCCATCCCTCGGCCCACGTCACGGCGACCGACGTGGCGTCGGTGCTCCAGGGCCAGTTCGACTGAGCACAGATCTGGAACACAAACCGCAACGTTCCACCACATGATGACGACCTGAATGTGTGCAGCGCGTATGTAGGATCTCGGACATGAATGCCGTGCTGCTCGCCGTGATCCTCATGCTCGTCCTCGCCGTGTGCCGGGTGCATGTGGTCATCGCACTGTTCATCGGCGCTCTGGTGGGTGGTCTCGTCGGCGGCCTCGGCCTGGACGGCACGATGCTGTCGTTCCAGGAGGGGCTCACCGGTGGGGCGCAGATCGCTCTCAGCTACGCCCTGCTCGGTGCATTCGCCATGGCCGTGGCCCACACCGGTCTGCCGGATGCCCTGGCCAGGTGGATGATCGCACGTCTTGACGCGACGTCCCCCGACTCGTCCAGCCGGACCCATCGGGTGACGAAATGGGCGCTCATCGGCGCCATCCTCCTCATGGCGATCATGTCGCAGAACCTCATCCCGGTGCACATCGCCTTCATCCCGCTGCTCATCCCACCGCTGCTCACCGTCTTCAACCGGCTGCACCTGGACCGGCGTGCCATCAGTACCACGCTGACCTTCGGACTGGTGACGACGTACATGTTCATTCCGGTGGGATTCGGCAACATCTTCCTCAACGACATCCTGCTGGGCAACATCCGCAAGGCGGGGATGAGCACCGACGGCATCAGGATCATGCATGCCATGGGCATCCCGGCGTTGGGAATGATGTCTGGCCTGCTCATCGCGCTGTTCGTGAGCTATCGCAAGCCGCGTGACTACGAGGATCGGTCGCTGGCGAAACAGCCAGCCGTGGCTGGGACTGGTTCGATCACCACCCAGGGGGGTGGTGACTCGTCGGACCCACAGGTCTCTGGACCGGCCAGCACGGCCGAGCCGATCAACCGTTACCGAGCCACGGTGGCCATCATCGCCATCATCGTCACCTTCGTCGTCCAGGTGGCGATGCAGCTGGCCGGTGCCAAGTCGAACTCCCTGCTGGTCGGTGCCATAGCAGGACTCGGCATCATCCTCATGGCCCGCGCCGTGCCGTTCCGGGAGAGCAACGAGGTCTTCACCGAAGGCATGAAGATGATGGCTGTCATCGGATTCGTCATGATCGCGGCCCAGGGATTCGCCCAGGTGATGCAGGACACCGGTCACGTCACCCTGCTGGTGACCGACGCCACGGCCCTGTTCGGCACCAACAAGGCCCTTGCCGCGGCCGTCATGCTGCTGGTGGGGCTCGTCGTGACGATGGGGATCGGCTCGTCGTTCTCCACCCTGCCGATCATTGCGACGATCTACGTGCCGCTGTGCATGTCGCTGGGGTTCTCACCGTTGGCGACGGTCGCGATCGTCGGGAGTTCCGGTGCCCTGGGCGACGCCGGATCGCCCGCATCGGACTCCACCCTCGGACCGACGGCGGGGCTGGGCGCCGACGGCCAGCACGACCACATCCGCGACTCGGTGATCCCGACCTTCCTGCACTTCAACCTGCCACTGCTCGTCGCCGGCTGGATCGCCGCGATGGTGCTGTGAGGGTCCGGGCCGCTGGTGCAGAGATGGTGTGCTGGTCCAGCGGTTGTCGACCCCTGTGCGGATTCTGGTGGCAGACTGGGAAAATCGCTGACGAGGAATCATAAGGAGAGCTCATGGGTGAGGATTTCGTTCTGGACGCAGCATTCGCCGCACAACAGGCGGAGCAGTTCCGTTCTGACCAGGTGGGTCGGATCGTGCAGAACGCCGTGACCACCACCAGCGTCGACACCGTGAGCCTGGATCGTGACGTCTTCAACGGCATCGATCCGACGACGTCGGAGCGGCTGGACAGCTGGAGCGTCACCAATCAGAGACATTCCGGGCGGTGCTGGGAGTTCGCCGGCCTCAACGTCATCCGGGCACAGGTGATGAGGAATCTCAACATAGAGAACCTCGAGTTCTCCCAGAACCACATCGCCTTCTTCGACAAGATCGAGAAGGTCAACTTCGCCTTTGCCCGAGCCGTGGAGACCATCGATCTGCCCGACGGCGACGAGCAGGTGCGTGAGCTGCTCGGCGAACTGAGCGATGGTGGTTACTGGCCGCAGTTCGTCGACATCGTCGGCAAGTACGGCCTCGTGCCACAGTGGGCCATGCCCGACACCGAGTCCTCGGGCAACACCGACCGCATGAATCGAGCCCTGGAGAAGATCGTGCGCCGCGTCGTCGGTCAGATCCGTACTGCCCGGGGTGCCGACGACCGGGACACCAGGATTGCTGCGGCTCGGCAGCAGGGACTCAAGGACGCCTGGCGGGTGCTGGCCATCCACCTGGGCACCCCGCCCACCTCGTTCACCTGGCAGTACCGTGACAAGGACAAGAACTTCCATCGCGAGGGCACGTTCACCCCGACGCAGTTCGCCCGCCACATCATCCCCGGTGACCTTGGCGAGTACGTCACCGTCCAACACGACCCACGCACCGAGAACCCCGTGGGTCAGGGCTATGTGCGAGAGCACACCCCGTACATGGTGGGGCGTCCCGGATACTCCTACGTCAGTGCCGAGATGGACGACATCAAGGCCCTGGCCATCGAGTCGATCCGCTCCGGGGAGCCGGTGTGGTTCTCCTGCGACGTCAATGCCCAGTTCGATCGCAAGCTCGGCATCTGGGACGCCAATCTGCACGACTACGAGGGGCTCTACGGGGTGGAGCTCAACCGGTCCAAGGCCGACCGGATGCGCTTGCACGAGACCTCGCCCACCCACGCCATGGCCCTGGTCGGCGTCGATCTGGTCGACGGTGCACCGGTGCGGTGGCGTGTCGAGAACTCCTGGGGTGAGGACGTCGGCACCAAGGGATTCTTCACCATGAACGACAACTGGTTCGACGAGTACGTCTTCGAGGTCGTCGTACCACGCTCGAGGCTCAGCCAGGCCCAGCGTGACGCCCTCGACGGTGAACTCACCGTCATGCCGTACTGGGACGTGCTGTGAGGGCCGTCGCATGATGACGCCGGTGCTCACGACCCTGGGATTCGTCCGGCATCCCGACGGTGAACGAGTGCTCATGGTGCACCGCATCGCTCGCAACGACGACGACCAGCTCGGCAAGTACAACGGGCTGGGTGGCAAGGTCGAACCCGGTGAGGACGCCGCTGCCGGCATGCGGCGCGAGTTGTGGGAGGAGGCCCGTCTGCAGGTCGATGCCATGCGGTTGCGTGGCACGGTCTCGTGGCCGGGTTTCGGCAGACACGGCGAGGACCACTTCGGGCTCGTCTTCGTCATCGACCGGTGGCACGGCGACATCCCCGACGCCAACGAGGAGGGTCCGCTGAGCTGGCAGCGGATCGACGAGCTCGACGCACTGCCCATGTGGGAAGGTGATCGGTACTTCCTGCCGCTGGTCTTCGACGAGACGATCCCGCAGTTCCACGGCTGCATCCCCTACCAGGAGGGGCTGCCGACCGGATGGACGTACTCGGTGCTGGCCTGAGGTGCAACGGGCCGGCCTGAGGCGTGACGGGCAGTCCTGAGGCGTGATGGGGTCGGGGCGAGACGCCGTGGAGTCGGCTGGCCATGGCGTAGGGTGACCTGCGTGGATGTGCAGGTGGCCCAACAGTTGACCAGCGCCCCCGGCGCGCACGCCCTGGCTGCTGCCCTGGACCAACCCGATCCCAACTCGTTGGCCGCTGCGACGGCGTTGCGCCGCGAGTTTCCCGCCGATCTGGCTGCTGCCGCCCTGGACCAGGCCGCGATGCGCCAAGCAGCGGTACGAAAGATCGGTGACGTGGCAGCCACCATGCTGTGGACCCGCGACGGACTGGAGCAGGCCACCCGGGGCGACGTCTCTCGCTGGCGGGCGGAGCGTCTCAAGGCCGCCGGGATTCGGCACGTCATCGACCTGGGCTGTGCCTGCGGAGCCGATTCCCGAGCCTGCCTGGATGCCGGGCTGCAGGTGAGTGCCGTGGAGATCGATCCGGCCACCGCCGAGCTCGCCCGCCACAACCTACCCGGGGCACAGGTACTGTGCGCCGATGCCACGGCGGTGCTGGACGAGCTGTTCGCTGCCGTACCTCAGCCTCACGATCGCGTACCGGGCGGCCTCGCGTCGCGGGGCGTCCGGCCGGGTGGGACCGCCGTCATGCTCGACCCGGCTCGCCGGACCGGACGGGGGCGCACCTGGCGTCTGGCGGACGTCCAGCCGCCGTGGTCCTTCGTCGAGCACGTCCTGCAGCTGGCGCCGTGCGTCGTCAAGCTCGGCCCCGGGGTCGATCGTGGCCAGCTGCCGAACCAGCCCGTCACCCATGTGGGGCATCGCGGTGATCTCGTCGAGGCCACTCTGTGGTCGGGGTTTGGTGATCTGTGGCCGGGGGACCGGGCCGTCCTCGTCGGCAGCGACGATCGAGGCCCGGTCGAGCTTCCCGCGGCGCTCCCCGCTCCCGAACCCGGTGACCTGGGGGCCTTTCTGGCCGAGCCGCATCCTGCGGCCATCCGCGCGGCGAGCCTGTCTGCCATTGCCCCGCAGTTGCGTTCGGTGGCTCCGGGCATTGCCTACCTCACCGCCGACGAGCCCGTCGAGACCCCGTGGCTCACCTGGTTCGCCGTCGAGGAGGTGTTGCCCCTCGACGTGCGCGTCCTGCGCGGCTGGGTACGCAAGCACCGCGTCGGCACGGTGGAGATCAAGAAACGCGGGGTGGAAGTCGACCCCGTGACATGGCGGCGCAAGCTCAAACCCTCCGGGCCGAACAGCGCGACTCTGGTGTGCACCCCGACGACGGCTGGAGCCCGGGCCGTGGTGTGTCGGCGGCGAATGGTCACCAGAAATTGATCCTGCCATTTCGCTTTGCAGATGGGATGTGTGGTTGCATGATCACATGCTGAGCAATTCTTGCCGCCCCCGGCGTTGGGGCGTCCTCCTGTTGGCTCCTCTCCTGCTGCTGTCCGGATGCATGAAGTTCAATGCCTCCTACGACATCAAGGACGAGGAACACGTCAACGCCAACCTCACCATTGCCGTCTCCAAGTCCATGGCCGAGATGTCCGGTCAGAACACCGGTGGGGAGCTCAAGGAGTGTGAGCAGTTGATGTCCGCCTCCGGCGTCACCGACAAGGCGGCGGCGAAGAAGTACGAGGACGACGAGTACATCGGCTGCACCATCGTCGGTGAGGACAACGCCAAGAACATTGGTACTCGGGATTCCGGGGTCGCCATCACGTTCACCGACGACGAGGTGAAGTTCCGCATGGGTCAGGAGATCTTCTCACCCGAGACCTCGGGTCAGGAGATCACCCCCGAGATGCTCAGTGATTTCAAGGTGTCGGTGACCTTCCCCGGCACAGTGACCCAGCACTCCGGGTCGAGCACGGTGGACGGCAACACCGTCACCTGGACCAGTGCCAAGGAGCTCATGTCGAGTGGGATCACTGCCACCAGCGAGCGTTCCTCCAGTGCCCTGGCGTGGTGGATGTGGCTCATCATCGGGGTGCTTGCCTTGGCCGTCATCGGTGCCGTCATTGCAGTCATCGTGCGTCATCGGGCGAAGGGTTTCCGGGCCAACGGGTCGCAGGGCGAATCGGTGCCACACGATCCCGAGTGGCCTGACGGTGGGCGACCCGCCCAGGAGGGCCCGGAACGGTCTGGCCCGGAACAGTCTGGTTCTGTGCCGTCTGGTTCTGGGCAGTTTGATTCTGGACAGCCTGGCTCCGACCGGCCGCGCCGCGCAGACGGCCAGCCACAGCACGGCGATTCCATGCCGCACTCCTCGACCCCTGCTCACGGGGATCATGGTCAGACCCCGGCGGGCCAGGAGCCTCAGCCGAGAAACGTCCAGCCGTGGGAGGCATCCGATGGTGCCGGTCAGCCACACCATCTGGCCAGAGGAGTCGAGCCCGACGCGGATGTCGCGGCCGATGCGGACGCCAGTCCTGCACCTCGTCGTGGCGCCGGTTCGGACTTCCCACACCCCTCGTCGGGCTCCGGCACGTCGGATCCTGGACCGTCGGATTCCGGCACACCGGGAGCCTGAGCTTCACCGACTCAACAATCTCTGGCACTCATCTTGCCTGAGTGCTAGTGCCGGTGTACTTTTCTGATTGGCACTCTCATGGTGAGTGTGCCAACGAGCTGGACGCACCCGCGACGCCGAAGGCTCGAACGCTCGGGGCTCGCAACCCCTGGCAGGAGACTTTTGAACATCCGTCCTTTCACGAAAGGGGTTCATCGTGGCAACCACGATCAAGCCGCTCGAGGACCGCGTCCTCGTCCAGCCTCTCGAGGCCGAGCAGACCACCGCATCCGGTCTCGTCATTCCCGACACCGCCAAGGAGAAGCCGCAGGAGGGCAAGGTCATCTCCGCTGGTCCCGGCCGCGTCGACGACAAGGGCACCCGCGTCCCCATGGACGTCAAGGAGGGTGACGTCGTCATCTTCTCCAAGTACGGCGGCACCGAGGTCAAGTACGACGGTCAGGAGTACCTGCTGCTCAACGCGCGCGACATCCTCGCCGTCGTCGAGAAGTGAGGCGCTGACACATGGCAGCAAAGCAGCTTCAGTTTGACGAGGACGCCCGCACCTCACTCGAGCGCGGTGTCGACACCCTCGCCGACACCGTCAAGGTGACGCTGGGCCCCAAGGGCCGCTACGTCGTCATTGACAAGAAGTGGGGCGCACCGACCATCACCAACGACGGTGTCACCGTCGCCAAGGAGGTCGACCTCACCGATCACTATGAGAACCTCGGCGCCCAGCTGGCCAAGGAGGTCGCCACCAAGACCAACGACGTCGCCGGTGATGGAACCACCACCGCCACGGTGCTCGCCCAGGCCATGGTTCACGAGGGCCTGCGCGCCGTCGCCTCGGGCACCAACCCGGTTGGCCTCAAGCGCGGCATCGACAAGGCTGTGACCCAGCTCGTGGCGAACCTGCGATCCCTGTCGCGCGCCGTCGAGACCACCGCCGACATGGCCAACGTCGCCACCATCTCCAGCCGCGACGAGAAGATCGGCAAGCTCATCGCCGATGCCTTCGACAAGGTCGGCAAGGACGGCGTCATCACCGTCGACGAGTCCCAGACCTTTGGCACCGAGCTGGAGTTCACCGAGGGCATGCAGTTCGACAAGGGCTACCTCTCGCCGTACATGGTCACCGACCAGGATCGTATGGAGGCCGTGATCGAGGATCCCTACATCCTCATCCACTCCGGCAAGATCTCCTCGATGAACGACCTGCTCCCCGTGCTGGAGAAGGTCATCGCCGCCCACGGCACCCTGTTCATCGTCGCCGAGGACGTCGAGGGGGAGGCCCTGAGCACCCTCGTCGTCAACAAGATCCGCGGCACCTTCAACTCGGTGGCCGTCAAGGCACCGGCCTTCGGCGATCGTCGCAAGGCCATGCTGCAGGACATTGCCACCCTCACCGGTGGTCAGGTCATCGCACCCGAGGTCGGCCTCAAGCTCGACCAGGTGGATCTGGACGTCCTGGGACGCGCCAAGAAGGTCGTCGTCAGCAAGGACAACACGACCATCGTCGACGGTGCCGGGGCCAAGGCCGACGTTGACGGACGCGTCGCCCAGCTGCGCGCCGAGTACGACCACTCCGACTCCGAGTGGGACCGCGAGAAGCTCCAGGAGCGGATCGCCAAGCTCGCCGGTGGCGTGTGCGTCATCCGCGTGGGTGCTGCCACCGAGGTGGAGCTCAACGAGAAGAAGCACCGCATCGAGGACGCCGTCTCGGCCACTCGCGCTGCGATCGAGGAGGGCATCGTCGCCGGTGGCGGCTCGGCCCTCATCCACGCCTCCGCCAACCTCGCCGACAAGCTCGGGCTCGAGGGCGACGAGCTGGTCGGTGCCCAGATCGTCGAGAAGGCCGTGCGTGAACCGCTGCGTTGGATCGCCGAGAACGGTGGCGAGCCCGGCTACGTCATCGTCTCCAAGGTCGCCGAGTTGGAGCCCGGACATGGCTACAACGGCAAGACCGGTGAGTACGTCGACCTCATTGCCGATGGTGTCATCGACCCGGTCAAGGTGACTCGTTCGGCACTGGCCAATGCCGCTTCCATCGCCTCGCTGCTGCTCACCACCGAGACCTTGGTGGTGGACAAGCCCGACGACGAGGACGACGACAAGTGAGGTCGAGCCTCGAAACACTCGGCTGAGAAGTCCGCGAGCGGCCCCGGAAGGTGACTTCCGGGGCCGTCGTGCATGCTGGGGGTCATGGCGTCACGAGCCGGTAGTGTTGCCGGTGACCGAAAGGACGTGGATGAGCCAGAGACGTGATGAGGCGGTTCCGGACGGTGCGCAGAATGCCCCGGAGACCCCCGCTGCTGCCTCCCATCGAGATCGCACGGCATTCAAGGTGGCCCTTTTCGGGTTCGCCGGTGCTCTCATGATCGCTGAATGGGCCTGGACCGACACCACCCCGACGAGCGGCACGGTGAGCATGAACCAGGTGCTGGCCCGACTGGTCGGAGCGTTGGGGGTCGTCGTCCTGAGCGGGTCATGGCTGGCGACCCGAGGTTGGCGGACCCCCCAACTGTGGCGGGTGCTTGCCGTCTGGGCCCTGCCCCTGATGGTCTGCCCTCCGGTCATGAGCAGTGATGGTTGGGCCTACGCTGCCCAGGGATACCTGCTGGCCAATGGGTTCAATCCCTATGAGGTGCCGCAGGGCAGGGCTGGCGACCTCGGCGCCTTGGTCGACTCCCACTGGGCGGACAGCACCGCCGTCTACCCACCCGGATCGTTGTGGGGCCAGGCCGGGGCAGTGGCATTGTCTGGTGGGCGTCCCCTTGCCACGATCATCACGCTGCGCATGGTGGCAGTTGCCGCGTTGATCCTTCTGGGCATGGCCGTCACACGAGTGGCCCGGCTCGCTGGGGTGGACGAGCACCGTGCCTTCTGGGTGGCGGTCGTCAACCCGTTGACAGTCCTGCAGGTCGTCGGCGGGGTGCACAACGACGGGATGCAGGCGGCGATCGGGGTGTGGGCCCTGGTGGTGGCCTGGACGTTGGCGCGGCGTGGTCAGTACTGGTGGGCTGCCATCGGTGGCGGGGCCCTTGTCGGCCTGGCCGGTACCGTCAAGCAGCCCGGTGTGCTCTTCGGCCTCGGCGTCGTGGCCGTCATCTGGGCCCAACTGTGCAATGCCCTCGCTCCTGGGGACGGATCGCAGGGCGAGGAGGCACGGCAGCGCAGGGGCCGACCAGGGGATGGCAGATCCCGCGGAGATGCTCCGCGGGCGGCCACATCGCGATCACGCGCTGCCCGACCTGGGGCTGCCCGGTCCGGGGCTTCGGCCCGGAAAACCTCGGCTCACGCCGGCACGTCACCTGCAGCGGGCGGTCGTGCTGCACGACCGGCCAGCTGGGCACGACTCGTCGCTCTCCTGGCGGTGGCAGCCATGTGCGGTGTCGGCGTCTTCGCGGCAGTGTCCGGCATCGCCGGTCTGGGGCTGGGGTGGCTCAACCCCTCCGGGGGAAATCCGGTGAGTGTGACGAGTGACGCCCCCATCGCCCTCGTCGTCCAGATGCTGGGCTGGGCCGGGGTGTCGGTGCAGCAGATGACTCCAGTCGCCACGGCGGTGAGTCTGAGCCTCACCGGTATCGGGATCATGTGGTGCTGGGTCGAGTGGGGGCCCACCGATCCGCGTGCCGGGGATCCACTGCGATTCCAGGCCGCGACACTGGCTGTCTACCTAGTCTGCTCCGTCGCTCTGCAGCCGTGGTATCTCGTGGCTCTGGTGGCCATCGTCGCGCTGATGGAGCTGTCGAGTCGCCGTTGGGAGATGACAGTGACCGTCATTTTGGCCGCCACGGCACTGAGCTTCCTGCAGTGGTTCTGCTCCCCGTTCCTCGCCCTGCCGATCGCCGTCTTCGGCGCGTTCCTCGTCTGGAAGGTGGGTGCGCGCGTGGGGGACTAGGATTGAGACGTTCTCCGCCGTCCTCGCACCGTGCGCTGTGTGCACCACGTCCACATGAAAGGCTGCTGTTGTTCATGAGTGATCGCGTCTCATCCGACGAACTTGCACCTCTGGCACTCACCTTCGACGATGTCCTTCTCCAGCCCGAGGAGAGCAACGTCGTGCCGTCCCATGCCGACACCGGGACTCGACTGTCGCGCAACATCAGTCTTGCCATCCCGCTGGTCAGTGCGGCGATGGACACCGTCACCGAGACCCGGATGGCCATCGCCATGGCCCGTGAGGGTGGCCTGGGAATCCTGCACCGCAACATGTCCATCGAGGAGCAGGCCCAGATGGTCGATCAGGTGAAGCGTTCGGAGGCCGGCATGGTCGACGAGCCGATCACCATCTCACCGGAGGCCACCATGGCCGATGCCGAGGAGTTGTGCCACAAGTACCGGATCTCCGGGGTGCCCGTGGTGGACGACCGCACGCGGCTCGTCGGCATCATCACCAACCGCGACATGCGTTTCGAGGATGACATGTCCAAACCGGTGAGTGAGGTCATGACCCATGCCCCACTCGTCACCGCACCGGTCGGCACCGCCCCCTCGGATGCTCTCAAGCTGCTGGCCGCCCACAAGATCGAGAAACTTCCCCTGGTGGACGCCGATGGCCGTCTCAAGGGCCTGTTCACCCTCAAGGACTTCGTCAAGTCCGACCAGTACCCCAAGGCCACTCGTGACTCCCAGGGGAGGTTGCGGGTGGGCGCCGCCATCGGCTTCTTCGGCACCTCCTTCGAGCGGGCCATGGCCCTCATTGAGGAGGGCATCGACCTCATCGTCGTCGACACCGCCCACGGCCACACCCAGGGGGAACTCGACATGATCCACCGTCTCAAGAGTGACCCGGCCGCCAAGGGGGTGGACATCATCGGTGGCAACGTCGCCACCTACGCAGGAACCAAGGCCCTGTGCGAGGCCGGCGCCGACGGCATCAAGGTCGGCATCGGGCCGGGCTCCATCTGCACCACTCGCGTGGTCGCCGGAGTGGGTGTGCCCCAGGTGACGGCCATCGCCCAGGCAGCACGTGCCGCACGTGAGTTCGGCGTGCCGGTCATTGGTGACGGTGGCCTGCAGTACTCCGGTGACATCGCCAAGGCCCTGGTGGCCGGTGCCGACTCGGTGATGCTCGGATCGCTGCTCGCCGGGTGCGAGGAGTCCCCCGGGGAACTCGTCTTCATCAATGGCAAGCAGTACAAGAGCTATCGGGGCATGGGCTCGTTGGGAGCCATGTCGGCGCGCGGTGAGAAGCTGTCGTACTCCAAGGATCGCTACTTCCAGGGAGACGTCACCAGCAACGACAAGATCGTCCCGGAGGGCATCGAGGGCCAGGTGGCCTACCGTGGTCCGCTGGGTTCGGTCGTCTACCAGCTGGTCGGCGGTCTGCGCCAGGCGATGTTCTACACCGGATCGGAGACAGTCGACGACCTGCACCGCAACGGACACTTCGTGCGCATCACCTCGGCGGGACTGCGGGAGTCCCATCCGCACGACATCCAGATGACCGCAGAGGCCCCCAACTACTCCGGACGGTGAAGTGTGCACGTCAGACGATGACGCCCCCCAGAACCTGACTGAGAACGACCAGCAACATGGCCTCCACCGAGGGGCCCGGCAAACAGAGGAATCATGTACGACTTCGAACGAAGCAAACGCGCCACGCACGCATACGGACTCGACGACATCGCGATCGTGCCGTCCCGCCGCACTCGCGACACGGACCGGGTGAACCTGGACTGGAAGATCGACGCCCTCACCTTCGACTTCCCGATCATGGCCGCCCCGATGGACTCGGTGATGAGTCCGAGCACCGTCATCGAGTTCGGGAAACTGGGCGGACTGGGGGTGCTCAACCTCGAAGGCCTGTGGACCCGCTACGAGGACCCGCAGCCGCTGTTCGACGAGCTTGCCGAGATGGGGGACGACGTACGCACCACCTGTCGCATGCAGGAGATCTACTCCGAGCCCATCAAACCCGAACTCATCAAGGCCCGCATCGGTGAGATCCGCGCGGCGGACGTCCCGGTCGCCGCCGCCCTCTCACCCAAGAACACGGCTCGGTTCGCCGACACCGTCGTCGCGTCGGGAGTGGACTTCTTCGTCATCCGCGGCACGACGGTCTCCGCCGAGCACGTCTCCGACAGCCCCGACGTGCTCGACCTGCGAAAGTTCATCTACGAGCTGGACGTGCCGGTCATCGTCGGTGGCTGTGCCTCCTACCAGACGGCCCTGCACCTCATGCGTACCGGTGCGGCCGGAGTGCTGGTCGGCTTCGGCGGCGGCGCAGCACACACCACCCGTCAGGTGCTGGGCGTCGAGGTGCCGATGGCCTCGGCCATCGCCGACGTGGCGGAGGCGCGGCGTGACTACATGGACGAGTCGGGCGGCCGCTACGTCCACCTCATCGCCGACGGCTCGGTCGGACGTTCCGGCGACATCGCCAAGGCCATTGCCTGCGGTGCCGACGCCGTCATGGTCGGTTCCCCGCTGGCCCGCGCCACCGAGGCCCCCGGCAGGGGCTGGCACTGGGGTGCCGAGGCCTGGCACGGCTCCCTGCCGCGTGGTGAGCGGGTGCACTTCGACACCGTCGGAACCCTGGAGGAGGTCGTCACGGGCCCCTCGCACATTCCCGACGGGACGATGAACCTCGTCGGTGGTCTGCGTCAGGCCATGGCGACCACCGGCTACTCCGACGTCAAGGAGTTCCAGCGCATCGAGCTGGTCGTGCGCTGAAAGTGCCCTCAGGCGACGACGTCACCCTTGTGCACCGCAGGTGACCCCACGACGACGGTGCCCGGAGGCACGTCCTTGACGACCAGGGCGTTGGCCCCGATCCTGGCATCATCACCAACCGTGATGTTGCCGATGATCTTGGCGCCGGCACCCAGCAGCACCCGGTCGCCGATCGTCGGGTG
>OKGH01000088.1_pt1 | contig 24668 bp, 20 predicted proteins | sample 1611211 | NCBI WGS metagenome assembly OKGH01 (sample SAMN04436718, study PRJEB24849) | human gut metagenome | biome: human gut; feature: NICU; material: stool | host: Homo sapiens | place: USA: Saint Louis, MO | collected 2010-09-29
CCATTGACTGCACTGGACGAAGAAGAATTACGTGGGATTTTGGCCTCTTGGCGAGCATCGACGCCCAGGATCGGCGACAGCGCGCCCGCACGGCTTTGCATCAGCCTTTCGGCCTCCAGCTCCTGGATACGCGCTTCTGCAGCGTCCCGTACGCGCTTGAGGTCGCGTGCCTCAATGATCTCGGCGTCGTAGTCGGCCTCGGCGCGCAGAATGCGCGCTCTCTGGTCGCTGATCGCCGAGTCGATGCCGGCCGCATGCGGCCCACCGTCCGCGACCTCGACCATCACCCTCGCGTCCTTGCGCGCAAGACGCTTGGCGATGACCGTGGTGACGAAGTCGTCGATGGCGGCGCCCGAGCGGACGATGTGGCCCGCGCACTTGTACCCGCGCGGCGCCCCGGTAACCTTCTTCCCACACGTCTCGCCGGTGTCCTCATTGACGTATCCGCACCGGTAGAGCCCGCTGCCGAGGTGCTTGCGCTTGGTCGAGCCGGATGTGTTCGTCACCCGCTCCGTGTCGTCGAGGACTTGCTGTGCCTTCCACCAGGTCTCGTCGTCAACGATCTGCTCCCACTGCCCTCGGATCGGCTCACCGGCGTCGTCTCGGAGGATCTGTGCCTTCCACATCCGGCGCCGCTTCCCGTCAGCCTGGGCAAACTTCGGGGTGTACGTGCTCAGCGCCGCGTAACGAGGGTTCCGCAGGATGCCCAGCACGGTCGAGGGAGACCACGGACCGTCCTCGACGATCGGCCGAGGTTCGAGGCCTTGCCGCTCGCGGGCGGCGGCACGCTCGACACTCACGGTGTGCGTGTGCTTGGGAAGGGGCGAAAGACCATCGATCTTCTCGGAGTCGCTGAGCGCCCGCGCGAGCGAGCGCAGCGATTCAGGGTGCTCGATCCTAGTGAACAGGTCGTAGATCGCCCTCACGGCCTCAGCCTCGTGGGGGATCACTTCGCCGTCTACGGCGTAGCCAAGTGGGCGCATGCCCTTCGGGGCACGCCCCTGCATGGCGCGCTGACGCTGGGCGGCAGACTGACGGGCGCTCTTGCGCTCCATCTCGGCACGCGCCACGGCGGCTTTGATGCGTGCATACATGCGCCCGCCGTCGGTGGAGAGGTCCGCGTCGCCGTTCGCCGTAACGAGGGCGAGTCCGCGCAGCTCAGCGGCGTCGATCCAGTCCTCCAGCTGTCGGGGCTGCCTGGTGAGCCTATCGAGGTCGTAGCAGATGATCGCGTCGAACCGTCCGAGCAGGTAGTCCGCAACCATACGGTCGTAATCCGGACGGATCGTTGTTCGGTCAGTGGCGCTCTTGGACTGGTCCACGTAGGTCTCGATGACGTCCCAGCGCCGGAACTGGGCGAGGTTCTCGCAGTCCTCGCGCTGGCGGTCGAACGCTCGTTCACGAGTCAAGGCTACCGCTAGACGTAATTCCCGTTCAGCACTATAGCCATCGCGTTCTTACCTCTGCAAGACAACACCGACCTGCCCGAGCGGTGGATGCGAAGATTCCCGCGAACACGGTGGAGGTATCCCGAAACCGAGTTTTCTCAAGACACCATCGCCAGCCGGGTTGGCAAGATCCGCGTCATGCTCCACGGGGCAGCTGAACGATTCACGAGGCGCACGATTAGGTCGCCACAACGATCACGACACCCACACCAATGACCGCGAGCGCCGAGTAGAACGGCAGGATGGACCAGGATTTCCAGATGCCCCATTCAGGGAGATAATCTCGAACGAACGCGCGCCACTTGGTCTCCGCTGACATCCCGTCCTCAGGAGGCTCGTCGGCATCTGAGGGGTCGAGGGTGAAGTCCGGGACCATCCGGCGCGACCGCGCGACGGTGTTGTAGAGCTTCCGGAACCTCTTCTCGCTCCGGAGGTAGTTCGCATCCAGATACGCGAACAACATGACCGAGACAAGCCCGAGCGCTGCGAGCGGCCATGAGTCCTGCGTCAGGGCGAATCCGAACGTAGCGGTCACGATCGGCAACAGCCAGCTCTTTACCGACGCGGATGCGGCGGACTGTCGAGTGACGACAGCCTGAATGTAGTCCAAGTGCTTGCGCCGGTCATCGGGACTGAGAGCAGGCGCCTCGACAGCCAGGTTCCCGACAGCACCGCGCACCCGCTGAAGCGCCTTGTCCTTCTCCGCCTCAGAGAAGTCGGTCTCGTCGGGCCAGATCGGCCCCATGGCGTCATTCTCCCAGCGCGGGACCAGGTGGATGTGCAGGTGCGGTACGGACTGGGTGGCGGCTTCTCCGTTGGACTGGATGACGTTCAAGCCGTCGGGGACGAGAGCATCGCGAATCGCCGACGAGATACGAAGCGAGGTACGCGAGAGACGTGCCGCTTCCTCAGGTTTCAGGCTCCAGATGTCGGGAACGTGTCGTCGCGGCACGAGCAGGACATGACCGAGGACCGCGGGCTCAGTCGGGAAGAAGGCGACCACGTGGTCGTCCCGGTAGACCTCACGGGCGACGGGATCATCCTGCTGAACGATCTCACAGAACGGGCACTCAGGACGGCCTGTAGGCACGGTTATTCACCCAGCCCTCTAGGTTGTTCTCGATGTCGCGGTAGACCGCCTTACTGTCTCCGCCGACCGGGTCGATGAGCTCCACATAGTTGGCCATCGTTCCGCCGCCTGTCATGGAAATACTCGCGAACGGGTCGGCGCCGCGGGATGCTGTGTAGCCGTCCTTGCCGCGCAGACCGTGAATTCGCACGCCGAGCAATGGACGCTTGTCGTTCCACGCCTTGATGATCTCGTGCCTGACCCATCGGCTCTTCGAAGTTGTCGCACCGACGAGCACGATCACAGCCTTGGTGTAATTCATCTGCTCGTGGATCCACTTTTCGATGGCGGCGTCGGTCTTGTACCGCACGGCTTCCCAGTCCTGCGGAGAGAACGCGGACCCGCCGGAGACCGCGCCCATGTTCATCACCTGCTGGACGCGCCAATTGTCGGGGTCGTACTGAAAACTGAAGAACACGGACTGCGTCATTGCTCTGCTCCTTCGGGTGCGGTCTTCTCGCCGTCTGCTCGTCTCGCGGCACGCATCGCTATCGTTTTAGTAGTCACTGGCCAGCTCCGATTCGTATAGCGCCCTGGCGCTCTTGGCTGCGCGGATCGACTCACGGACACGCGGCTTCGTGATGTCCAGGACCCGGAGCACGCCGCCGGTCTCTGCGACCGACTCGATGCGGCGGAAGTCGTCTGCGAAGCGCTCGGCGAAGTCGGCAAGGCCACGCAACTTCGGAAGCGCATCGGAGAGGTGGTGGCCGTGTGGGTCTACGAGGTCCACGGCGACGCTGCCGTCGTGGTTGGTGCCGAAGAAGATGAAGTCCGGACGCAGCGCCTTCCAGTCGCCCACCTCGTCCCTGTAGGCCACGGCGAGGGATTCCTTTGCCGCGCGGTCGGGGTTGCGGTACCAGCCCTGGAAGCCAGGCTGTGCGGCTTCGGAGTCGAGGACCTTCCGCTCCCACTCGTTCAGTGTGATCGGCACTGTGCCGTCCTCAGCGGCTAGCAGGTGCATCTCGCGGGTGGGCAGGCCTTCTTCGGTGCCGTCGGGATGACGCACCTTGGTGTCTGCCTGGCCGTTCCTCGGGGCGACAAGGCTGATCGGTTCGGGCGTCGTCGACATCGACTCCAGCCCGTCGTACTCGGCCTGACGCTCATCGCTCAGTCCCTTGCGCGCGACGCGGGTATCCGTAAGCCACTGTCGCGACAGTTCATCGGCCTCGTGTTCGACAGCCTGGGCGATCTCGTGTACTCGGCCGAGTGAGGCGAGGGTGATGTGCGCTTCGAGGAGGTCGTCCTCGTCCCCGTCTGGCCCGACGAGGTGGTCGACGTAGGACGAGCACAGCGCTGGACTCAGTATCCGCGTGGCTGTGCGGTAGTAGTCCTCGATTGCGCGAGGGTCGGCGCTCACGGAGAACGCACGATAGGAGAATCCGCCTCCGACTCGGCCGCGGACCTCTTCGCCCTCCATCGTGAGCACGTCCTCGCGTGCTTTGTCGACCTTCTCCTTGTACTGCACGGCGCGCCCGTCGAGCACGGCGTGGAGGTGCTTGTGCGCCTTCTCCACGGCTTCGTCCAGAAGGTGATCTTTCGACAGCGCCGTCGCCAGGGCGGTGAGCCGACGGATGGGCTTCACATTCTTCTTCGGGATCGTTACCGACGGGATAGCCGCGAAGCGCCCCCACACGGCCTGGGCGATCGCCGGGTTCGGGTTTAGCACGATCGGGTCGAATAGCACCCGGCGCCCAAGTCCACCGCCGCCATCTTCACCCTCGTCGGCGTCCTTGCTCGTAGCGCCCTTCATGAGCAGTTCCGCGACTCCTGTGGCAGTCTTGCGATCGAAGAGCGGCAGTAGGCAGTCCACCGAGTTGAGCAGTTCGTTGCCGGGGATGCGCCGGGCGAGCGGTGTGCGCATCATCCGTCCGAGCAGCTGTGTGATGTGGGTGCGATCCTTGGCGGGCCGGAACGAGACGAGCACCTCGGCCCGTGGACAGTCCCAGCCGGTCGAGATTGCACTCTTGGCCAGCAGCACCCACACATGCGTGGCGTCCTGGACGCGCTGCGGCTCGATGTACGGAACGACCTGTTGTCCTACGGTCAAGTCCGTGTGCTCTCCGAAGACGTTCGCCACGGCGTCGTAGGGCAGCTCCGGCCAGGCCTCGTAGATCGTGTCCAGCGTCCGAGTGAGGGTCTCCTGCGAGGGCTTGTCCCCGACCTGGACCACCAGCAGTGGGCGAACGGCTTCGGCCTCGCCCTGCTCACGCGCATAGTGCTGCCACGCGCTCTCGGAGGCCCTGATCTTCTCGACGGCCTTGGTCAGGAGAACGGTCTCGAACGCGCCGTCCTCGGCGGGGATCGACAGGGCGATGTCGTCCTTCAACAACCCCGAAGCCTGAACCATCGCGGAGTCCACCTGCACCGATGGGAGCGCGTCACGGCCCTTGGCTTCCTTCATCGCAGTCTCGAAGCGCTCAACCGTGGCCGAGATGCCGAAGACGACCGGCATCGCAGGCACGCTGCCCTGGCCGTTGATGAGTCGCTGCACGATGGTGGACCGCTCGCGTGCGCGCGTCCCCATGCCGCGATGCGCCTCGTCCAGCACGAGGTAGAGGGTCAGATCCTCGTTGGCGATAGTGTTTGTGATCGTGTCGTAGATGGACGACTGGACCTCGTCGGGACGAGGTTCGAGGCCTGGCAGCGCGTCATCGCCGTTGACTTCCGGCGCTCCCTTGACCAGGCGGGAGTTCTTGCTCAGCTTCTGCGTGTTGAGGAAGTACACGTTGCCTGGCCGAAAGGTCGGCTCGGAGAACGTCGTTGGCACGACCCGCAGTCGGTGGTCGAGCTCGCTGGCCGCGGCCTGGATACGCGCGCGCGACTGCTCGTTCAGTGCCGGGTCGTCCGAGAACCACAGCACGACTGCGCCCGAGTCACCGGCCACGTCGAACTCGTCGTTGCCGAAGAAAAGGGATTCGATCACAGCGGCGGCCATGACGGTCTTTCCAGCACCTGTCGTGGCGCTCAGCGAGAACTGCGAAAGCGCGCCGTAGCGACGGTAGGAGTCGCGAGCACGATCCAGGTTCCGTAGCACGTCACGGACAGCCTCGGCCTGGTAGTCCTTCAGCGTGTAACGCATCTACAGGCTCCGTCCGGTGTTGATCTCGAAGTTCTGGAGGTAGGACTCGTATAGGCGGACGGGGACGACATCGTTCGGCAGTTCGCGGCACACCATCTGGAAGGCGCTGTCTTCGTCCGTGACGACGAAAGCGATGTCGATGCCCTCACGATCATGCACTGCCGCGACGAACTCGTCTGCCTGGTCGAGGTTCTCCAGCACGCCATAGGAATCGGCCACGTCCCAGCCATCCTCGCCGAGGTCGTAGATGATGCGACCACGGGACCCGGCGCGCAACCACAGCATCGGCGCGACGCGCTCGAAGGCGCGGTTGTGACGGACCGATAACGGCGCCTCGTAGGTGAGTGTGAAGAACATGGCGTTCTCCTCGAAACCCTCCGACATGGGGAACTCGTCGTTGAACCTGTACTCGCCGTTGATTGGCGCATCTTCCGGCGTCTTACCACTGATCGCCGCCGTGAGTCGGGGCTTCGTGATGTGGTCGCAGATGCCCAACGCCTCCCAGTCCGCATCACCAGGGCGCAAGCCTTGCCTACGGAGTCTCGTCTGCTCGTCAGCCGAGACCTCGTTGTTGGTGACCGAGATGCACTGACGACGCCCGCCATCCTCCCGGTTCAGGCGGATCACCGCGTGGGCTGTGGTACCCGAGCCCGAGAAGAAGTCCAGTATCTTCGCTCCAGGCTTCTCGGCCACGAAGAATCGCAGGGCGTCCTCGACCGCGTACAAGGACTTCGGGAAGGGAAACCTGCGGCCTGGCAATAGGTTGGCAAGGAGTCGCGTACCGCTGTTGCCCGCGTCGTGGCTGGTGATACGCCAGAGGTCAGTTGGCACGAATCGCGGACGGTAGTCGGAGGAGTCAGTCACTACCGAGCCATCTGGGCGATGCCCGAGGACCGGGAAGGTGCCATCGAGCACCTTCTTGGCTTCGCCCTGCTTGAGGTAGTAGACCGTCGTGCTCTCCCCGCGCCAACCACCAAGGCGAGCATGTCCGGCCTCGACCAGACCTCGCAGGACAGCGGGACCGACACGCCAGCGGCCTTCGGTTCCGTCCTTACGGATAGGCCACACTGCAACACAACCGTCCGGGGCTGGAACATCGCCGCGCTCCGTACCGATGACGGCGTCCCCCACTCCCTCGAAAACGGGCCCCTCGGCGGTGTCCCGCACGAAGATCGGGTAGAACTGGTTGGGGCTGTCCGCCCGTGAGGAGTCCGCACCGCTACGGATGAGACGGCTCCAGTAGATGTCCTGCTTGTTCTTCGTGCGGACCGGATTCCACTCATCTTCAAGCGGAAGTGCAACTGGGCGACTCTCTCCGAACTGGACGAAGTAGAGATACTCAGCCGAGCGGGCGAAGGTACCTTTCCGGGTTGCTCCAGCGGCGTTGATGGAACTTGCCACCATAGTGACCCGCGCTTCCGGGAACGTCTGCTCCAGCAGCAGGCCCAACCGCAGGTACTCCTTCTCGTCAATCGTGACGATGAGTACCGAGTCATCGGGCTTCAGCAACTCGCGAGCGATCTTCAGGCGCCGCTCAATGAAGGCAAGCCACTTCGAGTGCCGGTAGTCGTCGTCTGACTCCACGTAGTCGTTGTTGTACTTCCAATCTTTCGCACCGCTGTTGTACGGCGGGTCGATGTAGATGGCGTCGATGGAGTGCCGATGCGTGTACGTCAGCATCTCCAGCGCGTGGTAGTTCTCGGCGTTGATGACCGTGTGGAACGGCTTGTCGCCGCCCCGCTCGACACGGCCCGTCTCTACCAGACCGGGGTAGATGCGATCCCGGAACTCCGCGACGACCACTACGTCGTCGGCGGGCACAGAGCAGACCGCGGGCTCCTCGGCGTCCCGATCCGCGTGACGCGCCACAGTGGCTGGTCGCCGGTCTGCGTCTCCCCACGCGGCGGAAGCACGCGCACCTTGTCGCCGCGTCGCACCGGCCTGCCGGGCAGCTCGACAGCCTCGGGCTGATGCTGCTCGAAGACGAGGCCGAAGGTGCGGCGCTTAGTGAGCGCGGCGATCTCTGCTTCCAGATCAGCACCGAGTTGCGGATCAGCCTTGTGCGCCTGCCGCAGCAGCTCCGTCAGTCTCGACAATGGTGTGCCCTCCTTGTCCGCACCGATGCGAACTAGCGCTTACTTCTTGCTCCCAGACGGAATTCCTGTACGGAACTCCACCACGTCCCCATCGGCCATGACGTAGTCCTTGCCTTCCAGGCGCAACTTTCCGGCTGCTTGGGCCTCCTTCTCTCCGCCGTACTCGACGAGGTCGTCGAACGAGACCACCTGGGCCTTGATGAACCCCTTCTGAAAGTCGGTGTGGATGACGCCGGCGGCCTCGGGAGCAGTGTCGCCCTTGTGGATCGTCCAGGCGCGCGACTCCTTCTCCCCCGCGGTGAGGAAGGTCTGCAGTCCCAGGGTGTCGAATCCGACGCGGGCCAGCTTGTCCAGGCCCGGCTCCTCGATACCGGCGTCGGCAAGGAACTCCTCGGCGTCCTCGGGCTCCATCTCGGCGAGTTCGGCCTCGAACCCGGCATCGAGGAAGATGGCCTCCGCAGGTGCCACGAGCTCCGACATCCTCGTCTGGAACGCCTCGTCGGCCAGCTGGTCCTGATCGCAGTTGAAGACGTAGATGAACGGTTTGGTCGTGAGCAGGAACAGGTCGTGCAGGGGTTCGGGGTCCAGGCCGGCCGAATAGATCGTGCGGCCCTCCTCGAGCACCTTTTGGGCCTCCTGCCAGGCCGCGAGCTTGGGGCGGGACTCCTTCTTGATCGCCGCCTCCTTGGCAAGCTTGGGCAGCTGCTTCTCCATCGTCTGCAGGTCGGCGAGCACCAGCTCGGTGGTGATGGTCTCGATGTCATCGGCAGCGTCGACGTGGCCGTTGACGTGAGTGACGTCGTCGTCGGCAAAGCACCTGGTCACCTGGCAGATGGCGTCGGCCTCCCGGATGTTGGAGAGGAACTCGTTGCCCATCCCCTCGCCCTGGCTGGCACCCTTGACGATGCCGGCAATGTCGACGAACGAGACGGTCGCCTGCACCGTCTTGGCCGAGTCGAACATCTTTGACAGCACGTCGAGCCGCTGGTCCGGCACCCCCACGACACCGACGTTGGGCTCGATCGTCGCGAACGGATAATTGGCCGCCAACACGTCATTGCGAGTCAGCGCGTTGAACAGGGTTGACTTGCCGGCGTTGGGAAGACCGACGATTCCAATGGTGAGTGACACGTCTACCTATCTTAGTCTCTCGAGTTCTCCGGCCGTGGTTTCCCGGGCCGCGGTTTCAGTTCATGGATTCGTTCCAGTATGCCTTCAGCGCCCGCGACAGGTACGCAAGATCGGCGGTACCGGCCAGTTCCCGGCTGGAGTGCATGGACAGCAGCGGCACACCGACATCCACCGTGACGATCCCCAGTCGAGTGGCGGTGAGTGGACCGATCGTCGTGCCACAGGGCACCGCATTGCTGGAGACGAAATCCTGGGTGGGTACCTCTGCCGCCCGGCAGACTCGCCTCCACAGTGCCCCACCGACCGCATCACTGGCATACCGCTGATTCGCGTTGATCTTGAGCAGCGGGCCGGCGTTGAGCAGCGGATGGTTGTTCGGATCGAACTTCTCCACGTAATTGGGATGGACGCCGTGGCCGGCATCGGCGGAGATGCACGAGGATCGTGCCAGCATCGCCCGATACTGCGCCCCGGTGTGACCCAGCCCCTCGGCAATGCGCACCAACACGTCCTCCAGGAACGGTCCGCAGGCCCCCGAGCGAGTCGAAGAGCCCACCTCCTCGTGGTCGAAACACGCCATGACGGCAACGTCGCCACGCGGCGCGACATGCGTGAATGCCGCAATCGAGGAGTGCACCGACGACAGGTTGTCCATGCGCTGGCTGGCGAGGAACTCTCCTCGTGCCCCGATGACGGCTGGTGACTGGGTGAGATGGGCGAAGACGTCGAAGAACGCGAGATCGTCGTGGCTGATCGACGCAGCCTCGCACAGCAGCTCCTCGGCGTCCAGATCGGGATTGGCCACCGAGAGGATCGGCAACAGGTGTTTCTGCCGATCGAGCTTGAGATCATCGTTGACGCTGCGATCAAGGTGTGGGGCGAGCTGGCTGATGCGCAGGATCGGACCGGTGCGCACCAGATGGACGGTGCCGTCGTTCGCCACCAGCCGACCGGCGAGGCCGAGATCACGATCCAGCCAGGAGTTGAGCAGACCGCCACCGTAGACCTCCATGCCCACCTGCTGCCAACCGGCGTTGGTCGTGGTCGAGTGGGGCTTGAGTTTGAAACTCGGCGAGTCGGTGTGCGACCCAACGATGCGGAATCCTGCCTTGTCACCGACGTTCTGCGGGGTGATCCACGCCATGACGGCCCCGTCGCGCACGACGAACCGCCGGCCTGCCACCTCGGGCCAGGGCTCGGTCTCGTCCATACGCGTGAACCCGGCATCCTGAAGCCTGCGCGCCAGCTCGGCGGCGGCATGGTAGGAGGTGGGGGACGCCTCGACGAACCGGATCGTGTCGGCGATGTGATCGGCGAATTCCTGTGGAGCTTCGGTGCTGGCCATGCCCTCATTTAACCAGCACAGTTGGCCAGCGTCATCGAACACGGCCCTGACAAGGCCAGAGAGTGTGAGGAAAAAATGTCACACCCCTGCACGACAATGGAGCCATGAACACGACGACGATTGTGGCCATCATCCTGGCCCTGGTGTGTGGACTGGCCGTGGGGTGGCTGCTGGCCAGCCGCGTGGCTGCCGGTGACGCGCACCGTCAACGTATGGAGCACCAGGCCGAGTTGGAACGTGCCAATGAGACGCTGAGTCAGCAATTTCGCGCACTCTCCACCGAGGCCGCCGCCACCCAGCAGCGCACCGCCGAACACACCGCCTCCCAGACCCTCGCCTCGGCGCAACGCATGATGGATCCCGTCTCCCAGGCGCTGCGTCAACTGGACCAACGTCTGCTCGCCGTGGAGAAGGAGCGCACCGAGTCGTCGGCCTCGCTCAAGGAGCAGATCTCCGAGATGCGTGACCTCAACGAGTCGCTGCGCAAGGAGACGGCGTCGCTGTCCACTGCGCTGCGCCGGCCCCAGGTACGGGGTGCGTGGGGTGAGATGCAGCTGCAGCGGATCGCGGAACTGGCCGGGATGCTCGACCACTGCGACTTCCGCACCCAGTCGACGACCACCGCCAACGGCACGGCGCAACGCCCGGACATGACGGTGTACCTGGCTGGGAACCGGTGCGTCCACATCGACGCGAAGACGCCACTGGAGGCTTTCCTCGACGCTGCCGCCACCGACGATCCGCAGTTGCAGCGGGAGCAGCTGGGCCGATTCGTCTCCCACGTGCGCACCCACATCGCGCAGCTCTCGAGCAAGAAGTACTGGGCGACCGACGTGACCTCCCCACAGTTCGTCGTCCTCTTCCTGCCCTCCGACGCCCTGCTGCAGGCAGCGCTGAGCAACGACCCGAGCTTGCACGAGTACGCCGCCAGCAAGGACATCGTCCTGGCGAGCCCATCGATCCTCATCCCCATGCTGCGCGTCATTGCCCTGGCATGGCGTCAGGAGTCGATCGTGGAATCGGCCACCGAGATTGCCGAGCTGGGACGCCAGCTGCACGCCCGACTGGGCACTGTGGCCGATCACCTGACGAAGATGGGCAAGTCGCTCACCGGCAGCGTGGAGGCATACAACTCGCTGGTGGGTTCCCTGGAGTCGCGGGTGATGGTCAGTGCACGCAGGTTCGAGGACGTCCAGGCGACTCGGGAGACGCTGCCAGCCACCCAGCCAGTGACGTCGACCACCCGGCCACTGACCGCCCCGGAATTCACCGACCCCGCGTTCACCGATCGCAGCAAGCAGTCCTGAGGACGTGTGCAGTGCGCTCATGCTGGACCCTGTCGGCAGGCGCGAGGACGAGCGACCGAGCCATGTCTGAACGCCTGAGTCCCCCCCGGAGCTGTTGGCTGGGTCTCACGTCAGCTGTTGGCTGGGTGCTCACCTCGTTCCTATTCACTCGGTCTGGGCAGGGTCCACCCGTCCTAGGCAGGATTCAGCTGTCTTAGGCAGGGTTCAGCTGTCCTGGGCAGACTTCACCCGTCGCTGACGCAGTTGGGGAGGCAGGGCGAACGACAGGGACTCCTCGATGAGGGTCTCCTCCACCGCCGGTGGCCAGCCCTGGGACTCCAAGAGTTCCAAGACGCCCTGCACCAGCTCCTCGGGCACCGAGGCTCCAGAAGTGACGCCGACAGTGGCAGCATCCTGCAACCACGCAGAATCGATCTCGGAGGCGTTGTCGACGCGATACGCCGCCCCGGCCCCGGACTCCACGGCGACCTCGACGAGACGACCGGTGTTGGAGGAGTTCTGTGACCCGACGACGATGACCAGGTCACACTTGGGCGCCATCTGCTTGACGGCGTGCTGCCGATTCTGGGTGGCGTAGCAGATGTCGTCGGAGGGTGGGTCGATGAGATGGGGGTGCACCTTGCGGATCCGCTGCACCGTCTCACTCGTCTCGTCGACGCTGAGGGTGGTCTGGGAGAGCCAGGCGATCGGCTCGTCGGGGTCCAGGCTCAGGGCGTCGACGTCCTCAGGGGTCTGGACCAGGGTGATGTGGTCGGGTGCCTCACCCGTGGTGCCCTCCACCTCCTCGTGGCCGGCATGGCCGATGAGCAGAATCCTCGTACCATCCTGGGCGAACCGGCGTGCCTCGTGATGCACCTTGGTGACCAGCGGGCAGGTGGCGTCGATGGTGCGCAGACCGCGCCGTTTGGCCTCCTGCTGCACCTGCGGGGAGACGCCGTGTGCCGAGAAGATCACCAATGAGCCGTCCGGGACCTGGTCGAGGTCGTCGACGAAGACGGCGCCGCGCTCCTCCAGGTTCTCCACGACGTGCTTGTTGTGGACGATCTGTTTACGCACGTACACCGGTTCGCCGTACGTCTGCAGGGCACGTTCGACGGTGACGACCGCTCGGTCCACACCAGCGCAGTATCCACGCGGTGCCGCGAGCAGAAGCGTCTTCTCAGAGTGAGCCATGACCACAAGTTTACGAGGCCACACCAGACCACCAGGCACCCCAACGGTGGTTCACGCGCAGCTGAGCCGGGCCATCACGTCATACGGCTCCCCCTAACGTCACGTCCCCCTCACGTCACGACACTTCTCACTGCCTGCCCTCACCAACAACTTCACACCGACTCCCCGGCCCCGTCCAAGGGTGGTCGGCCGCTGATTCCAGGGCACCCGTACGCTCCTTGGCACCCGTGGGATGGGGTGGTGCGTGGCCCCGGCGACCACTGGCATTGCCGTTTGGGCATCTATGCGTGCGGAGGACGGCGCACGAGCTCGGATGGGTCCGCCGGGCTGGTGGGCTGACATCCATGGAACGGGACCGGCGAGGATCACTGGCGCACTGCTCTGACCCGCATCACCTGACACCACTGCCCCGATCCACATCATCTCGGCACCATCTCCCCCGATACCACCACCCCGGCTCAAAACACCCCGGGCTCCATCGAGACGAACCCACCACCTGCACTGACCCCACGTCCTGTGGTCTACTGGCAGACATGGATACCTCCGCCGCCACGTCCAGTCCAGACGCGGCAGTCTCCCTGTCGTGGGTCGTCAACTCAGTGCGCGACTGGGTGGAGCGATGCTCGAGCATCTGGGTCGAGGCGCAAATCATCGAACTCAAACGCCGCTCGGGCTATCAACAGTTCCTCACCCTGCACGACGTCACCGAGGAAGTCTCGGCCACCGCCACCTGCCCACGCCACGTGCTCGATGCAGCGGGCCCGGTGGAGGCCGGTATGACGGTGTTCGCACTCATCCACCCCACGGTGTGGCGCAAGAGTGGTCGGCTGTCGTTCGCCATCGCCGAGATTCGCCCCACTGGCCAGGGCCAGCTGCTCGCCCAGCTGGAGAAGCGACGCCGTCAGTTGGAGGCCGAAGGGCTGTTTCGTCCCGAGTTGCGCAAGCCCTTGCCGTTGCTGCCGCAGGGCGTGGGGCTCATCACCGGGGCGGACTCCGACGCGCAGAAGGACGTCATCCGCAATGCCCGGCTGCGCTGGCCTGCCGTGCGATTCGTCATACGCAACACCTTGGTGCAGGGCCCGCACGCCCTCGGGCAGATCGTCACGGCCCTGGCCGATCTGGATGCCGATCCCAGCGTCGACGTCATCGTCCTGGCCCGGGGCGGCGGGTCGTTGGAGGATCTGCTGGCCTTCTCCGATGAGTCCCTGGTGCGCGCGGTGCATGCCACCACCACCCCGGTGGTCTCGGCGATCGGCCATGAGGCCGACACCCCGATCGTGGACCTTGTCGCCGATCTGCGCGCCTCCACTCCCACCGACGCCGGGAAACGCATCGTTCCCGATGCTGCCCAGGAACGCGACGGGGTGAGCCAGGCCTTGGCCCGGATCCGTCAGCTCATCGACTCCCAGCTGAGGGCCGAGGAGACCGCCCTGAGCAATCTCATGAGCCGTCCAGTGATGCGCAACCCCGCTGCCAGTCTTGCGCTGGAGGCCGAACGGATCGAGACCATGCACCGTCTACTGCACGTACAGATCGACCGTCACCTCACCGGGCGCAGTCAGGAGCTCGATCATCTCATCGCCCAAGTGCGGTCCCTCTCCCCCAAGGCAACCCTCGACCGGGGCTACGCGGTCCTCACGAGCCCCTCCGGGGAGGTCCGCACCAGTGTGTCCGACGTCCACCCGGCCGACGCCATGATCGTGCGTCTTGCCGACGGCGAACTCGATGTCACCGTCAACGCCCTACGACCGACCCCGTCGTCAACGCCACCCACCATCGCACCCGACAAGGAGCAGTCATGACCGACGCACCCCTCCCCGAAAACCGCGACAGCGCAACGGATCGAAACGCCGCCACGGATCAGACCACCCTGGCAAACCAGAACGCCACCGAGCAGCTGGGCAACGGTGAGCTTCCCAGCGGCCCAACCGACTCCGACGAGGGGCTCAGCTACGAACAGGCCCGCGACGAGCTCATCTCCATCGTTCGCAGCCTGGAGAATGGCGGTGCCGACCTGTCCCGGACGATGCAGCTGTGGGAACGCGGCGAACACCTGGCCACCATCTGCCGAGCCCATCTGGATGGTGCCAGACGCCGATTCGCACAGACCCAGGTCAGCGAGGAAGCCGGAGCAGAGGAGACCCGGACCACCTCCGACAACCAGGCCGATCCCCGCACCTGACGGGCGGCCCCGTCACCTCGTCACACCATGTCCTCCATCATCGAGGTGACCAGGGCGGCGATCTGGGAGCGCTCGGAGCGCACCAACGTCACGTGACCGAACAGGTCGTTTTCGCGCAACCGCTCAACGACCGCCGCAACCCCGTCGTAGCGCCCCACTCGCAGGTTGTCGCGCTGGGCGACGTCGTGGGTGAGCACCACGCGGGAGTTCTGGCCGATGCGGGAGAGCACGGTGAGCAGCACATTGCGTTCCAGGGACTGGGCCTCGTCGACGATGACGAAGGCGTCGTGCAGGGAGCGGCCCCGAATGTGGGTGAGGGGCAGCACCTCGAGCAGTCCACGCTGGACGACCTCGTCGATGACGTAGTTGTTCGTCAGTGACGACAGGGTGTCCAAGACGGCCTGCCCCCAAGGTGCCATCTTCTCCCCCTCGGAGCCGGGCAGGTACCCGAGATCCTGACCACCGACCGCGTAGATCGGTCGGAACACGATGACCTTCTTGTACCGCTCCTGCTCCAGGGCGAGTTCCAGACCCGCCGCCAACGCCAGCGCGGATTTCCCGGTACCGGCTCGTCCACCCAGGGACACGATGCCGACGCTCTCGTCGAGCAGCAGGTCCAGGGCGATGCGCTGTTCGGCGGAGCGGCCGTGGATACCGAATGCCTGGGCGTCCGGTCGTACGAGTTTGACGCTGCCGTCGGCCGTACGTCTGCCCAGGGCGCTGCTCGTCGGCCCCTCCAGGACCAGTCCGGTGTTGACCGGCAGGTCGTGGGCCTCGTCCAGATCGACGGTGGTGCTCTCGTAGAGCCGGGAGATGGCCTCGTCGGACACGTCGAGAGTGGCCATCCCGGTCCACGTGCCCTCGGTGGCGAGTTCGTGACGGTACTCCTCGGCGGCCAGACCGATGGCCGAGGCCTTGACGCGCAGTGGCAGGTCCTTGCTCACCAGCACGACGTCGTGCCCGTCATCGCGATAGTTCGCGGCCACCGAGAGGATGCGGGTGTCGTTGTCGCCCAACCGGAATCCGTCTGGCAGCCCGTAGGGTTCGGAGTGATTGAGCTCGACCCACAGCTGCCCACCATCGTCGTTGAGTGGGATCGTGTGATCGAGCCCGCCGTTGCGGATGCGCAGGTCGTCGAGCAGTCGCAGGGCTGCCCGGGCCAGGTGTCCGAGTTCGGGGTGGTGCCGCTTGCCCTCCAGCTCGGTGATGACGACGATCGGCAGGACGACGAGGTGCTCGGCGAACCGCAACATCGCCTTGGGATCGGACAGCAGTACCGAGGTGTCGACGACGTAGGTTCGCCGTCCCGGCATCGGAGAGGGGATCTCGGTGCGGGCGCACGGCTGAGAGTTGCTGGACAAGGTGGGCCTCCTGCATGTTCATCGGCGCCGCCTGCGGGAAAGAACCACGAGGTGCCGCAAGCGGTCCTGCATCCAACCTATGAGGGCGACACCAGTAGCGGCATGGGCTTGGCGAACTTCAGACAGATTTCACCTTGTGGCCATCTGGACGACATCTGACGCCGACACATCAGCTGCCCAACCAGACCTCGACCTTCTTGCCTCGACCTCCTTTCCCAGACCCGTACCCGGTGCGATTCCCGAACCCGAGACCGCACCCGGGGCGCCCAGCATTGGCCCGCCCAGCTCAGAGCACCGCCAGGCCGATGGCGATTCCGTGACAGATGGCCCCCACGGCGGTACCAGCATGGAACACCTCGTGGAAACCAAACCGTGGCGAGGGATTGGGCCTCCTACGCGCGTAACATACGGCACCAATGGTGTAGAAGACGCCACCAACGAGGATGAGGATGACGACTGCCGGCCCACCGGTACGCCAGAACTGCGGCAGCCACCACAGAGCCGTCCACCCCATGACGACGTAGAGAGCAGTCGAGACCCACCGTGGCACCGAGCTCCACCAGAACCTCAACCCCACCCCGATGAGTGCGCAGGTCCAGATGATCGCCAGCAGCACCACTCGGGACGATCCATGGCTCATCGACACCGCCAGAGGCGTGTAGGTACCAGCAATGAACACCGCGATGTTGGCATGGTCGATCCGCTGCAACACGGACTTGGTTCGCATGCTCCACCGGCCACGGTGGTAGGCAGCGGAATTACCAAAGAGCATGAGTCCGGTGAGAGTCCACACGGCCAGGGCGAGTCGATCACCCCAGTGGTCGGCCGCGATCATGAGCCCGAGCCCGCCAAGCACCATGACAGGCACCATGACGGTGTGGATCCAGCCGCGCCACAGTGGCTTCCCGCTGGTGGACGCCGGGCACTTCGCAGTTTGCCGGGTCTGCGCAGCGGCCTCGGACATTGCTGCATCGTCCTTCGGGGGTGTCTGGCGGCCAGTGACCATGTGGGATCAGTCCTCTCGCGGTGTCGCCTCCCAACCTACCGCTCGGTAACTTGTGTGTGACACCCGTTCTACGAAGCGGGAACGATCCTGGGAGAACGGGAGCATCCGGGGACGACGACCAGGCCTTGGCAGAGTCGCTAGGCTTTGTGCCATGGGCAAAGTCGAGCACTACGCGACGCGGTTGTCGGAAATCATCGACCGCATGCATCCCTCCGGGCTTCTGTACAGCACCTATGAGGGACGTCTGCTCGCCCAGCTCGACCGTTCTCGTCTGCCGCAGCATGTTGCGGTGCTCGCCGACGGCAATCGCCGGTGGGCCCGACTCAACGCCCCCGGGCAACCGCTGGTGGCCGGCTACGAGGCTGGGGCCGACAAGCTCACCCAGTTCTGCTCCTGGTGCGACGAGGTGGGCATCCCCATCGTCACCTTGTGGGTGCTGTCCACCGACAACCTGCAGCGAGCCCAGACCGGAGAGCTGGAGGAACTGCTCAAGGTCATCGAGGAACTGGTCGTCACCTTGTCCCGCCACCCTCACTGGCGAGTACAGACGGTGGGTGATCTCGGACTGCTCCCCGACGAGATGCGCTCCACCCTGTGCACGGCGACCGAGCGCACTGCTGGCCACACCGGCATGCACATCAACGTGGCCATTGCCTATGGTGGACGACACGAGTTGCGCGACGCCGTGCGCTCCCTGCTGGCCGAGGAGGCCGACAAGGGCACGAGCCTGCGCGACCTGTCGCAGACCGTCGACATGGACCAGATCTCCGAGCACCTCTACACCCGTGGCCAGCCCGACCCCGATCTCATCATTCGCACCTCCGGGGAGCAGCGACTCTCCGGGTTCCTCATGTGGCAGTCGGCACACTCGGAGTTCTACTTCTGCGAGGCCCTGTGGCCAGATTTCCGCAAGGTCGACTTCCTGCGTGCACTGCGCTCCTTCACGCAACGGGAGCGACGCTACGGACGCTGACCTCCAGCGTTTTCGTCGATCCGTGGGTCGGAGTCACCACTGGCCAGGTGGAAGATGACGCCAAGCGCGATAGTATTGAGCAATGTCTGAGTCTGAAAGCACTGTGTGGCTGACCCAAGAGGCATATGACAAGCTCCGCGAGGAGCTCGACTACCTCAAGGGCGAGGGCCGCACCACGATTGCCAACAAGATCGCCGAGGCACGTGCCGAGGGCGACCTGTCCGAGAATGGCGGATACCACGCCGCACGTGAGGAGCAGGGCCAGGCCGAGGCGCGCATCCGCCAGCTGGAGCAGATGCTCCGGGAGGCCAAGGTGGGCGAGGCCCCGTCCACCCCCGACGAGGTCGTCCCCGGTTCCAAGGTGACGGTGGCCTACTCCGGCGACGAGGACGACACCGAGACCTTCCTGCTGGGCTCACGCGAGGTCATGGGTATCGACGACTCGGTCGACGTCTCCGTCTACTCCCCACAGGCACCTCTTGGCGGTGCCGTGGTGGGCCACCACACTGGCGAGACCGTCAGCTACAAGGCTCCCAATGGCAAGACGATCGAGGTGAAGATCCTCTCGGTGGAGGGATTCTCCTCCTGAGATTCCGACCCAGTGATGCCCCCACTGGAACGAGGACATCGGCACAGCGGGGTCGGGAAAAATCTGTTGCGGGGCCGTGGGGTTTCGTACTCCACGGCCGTCGGCGTCTCAACCGTGGCGTACGGCGATGTGCCCCACGAGTACGGAGAGATCCAGCCGCGCCGAGCCATTGCCGACCACGTACTCATCGGTGTCGCCGGGCTCGGGCCAGGACACGATGCCGTTGTGGCTGGTGGCGCGTACCGCAACATTGGCGTCCTCGGTGAGTCGAACGGTGAGATTGCCCGACTCGACGCGGATCTGGGAATGCCCGGTGTCGAAGCTTCCCCGAACGGTCGTGGACCCAGCCTGGACCAGACCGCTACGGATGTGGCGCACATCTGTCAGTTGGGCTGCGCAGGCCGTGGTACGCAGGATTTCCAACTCCTCGATTCCCTCGCTGCGCAGCGCGCCACCGGACACCTCGACGTCGACGGCAAGCTGGGGGTTGACACGAATGACGATCTCCCGGCCCAGTCCCAAATCCTTGAGGTCCTCGGTGGTACGCGGCATCTTGAGACGAAGCAGCCCCGACAGGTCGGGGGCGAGACGCCCTTCGCAGATGATCTGGATCGTCGTTCCCCGTCGACGCCGGGTGTGCTCTCCCTCAACCGTGACGCTGGCGACCGAGGGGTCGGCGATGAGTCGGACACGTCGTCCGGTGGCCTGGATGCTCACCTGATCGGCAACTGGCGAGCTGGTGGACGTCTGTCGCGGTGCGTTTTCCCGGCTGGGCCGGGCAGTGCCCTCGGAAGCGTCCGGTCCACCGGCCGAGGACACCTTGTGCCACATGTTCGTCAATCCCTGACGGGCCTCCGACGGCACCTTGGCCCACCCGTCTCCCAGAACCTGGCGGGCCGCTGACCACGCAGATCGAGCGTCGAATGCACCGGCACCGAGAGCATCGGAACCGTCCTCGCTCCCCGAACCAGAACTACTGGGGTTCGGTTGCCCGGTCGAGCCTTCTTCGTGGACCGTTCTGTCGTGAGTGCTCCCATCAGGGCCATGCATGTGGTGATCCTGTCCTGTAGTGGTCCAGGAGTCACGTTCATCATGACACGTCGTGGTACTGGAGCCGGGCGAGTCCTTGTCGCCAGATTCTCCGGGGGCTTGCCTGACGTGTGCCTCGTCCCTGGTCACCTTGGCACTGTGACGCCGGGACGAGTCGGATCCACGGGACTGCACATCGGGGGCTTTATCCCCCACGCTTGGCCTCTCAGCGCATGACTCTCCGGCACCCTGTTCGTCTGCGTCGGATCCCTCGACACGCGTCTCACCAGGATGGAGGCCACCGGAGTGGGAGGCTCCCGCGCCCTCACCTGTCGGCGCCGATTCGGTCTGGGCATGCCGAGCTGGGCGTGACGTCGAATCCGCGGAGTCTGCGTCTACCGTGCTGAATCGGCAACCACAACGATCGCCCTCGTCCGCAGGCTCCGAGTCGTCGGGTCGCGATTGCCGTCCGCCCACCTGGGACGGCCGTACATCAGTACCGTTCGCCTCCGCCTCCTCGAGGAGCCGTTCTGCCTGGATTGCCGTGATGCGTCCAGCGGCCAGGTCGGCAAGGATCGCGGGAATGTCAGAGCTCATGACTCCAAATGTATGGCCCCGGGCAACTCTGCGCGGCATTCGGGACGACAATGCCACGACACCTGGGCCGATCACCACCGGGAGAGGCACCCATGAGACCCATGAGGTCGTGACACCGTCAACCCGGGCTGGAGCCCCACGGCACCTGTCGGGCCCCCGGTCGGTGGTTGTATGGATCATGCAGCGGTAGCGTTGTGCGTGACGCAATCCGCCGTCGCCCCACCCTCAGCCCGTACTCAGGGCTCCACTTCCCGCGGAGGATCATGACTCCCAAACCACTCACGGAACTCATCAGCCCGGACTGGGCGGCTGCCTTGGAGCCAGTGGAGCCTCAGATTCACCGGATGGGGGATTTCCTGCGTCACGAGATGGCCGAGGGCCGCAGCTACCTTCCTGCCGGAGACGCCGTACTGCGTGCGTTCACCCTGCCCATGTCGCAGGTGCGGGTTCTCATCGTCGGTCAGGACCCCTACCCGACGGTAGGCCATCCGGTGGGGCTGAGTTTCTCGGTGGACCGTCATGTGCGTCCACTTCCGCGCTCGTTGCAGAACATCTACACCGAGTTGCACGACGACCTGGGAATTGCACCGTGTGAGCACGGGGATCTGTCGGGATGGTTCAACCAGGGGGTCCTCCTGCTCAACAGGTGCCTCACCGTGCAGCCCGGTCATCCGGCGTCGCATCGCGGCAAGGGGTGGGAGGACGTCACGGCCTGCGCCATCGACGCCCTCGCCCATCGCGGTGGTCCTCTGGTGGCGATCCTGTGGGGACGTGACGCGCAGTCCCTGGAGCCGATGCTCGGCGGCATCCCGATCGTGAAGTCCTCACATCCCTCCCCCATGTCGGCACGCTACGGATTTCTCGGTTCGCGACCGTTCAGTCGCACGAACGAGCTGCTGGAACGTCAGGGAGCGGACCCCATCGACTGGGATCTGTCGCATTTCTGACCGGACTCACCACCCCACCCCTTGGAGGGACCATGCCAGACATTTCCCGCACTGACCAGAGCAATGCTCTCCCGACCCGCCCCCTGCCCGGCCGTGACACTCCCGTCCTGGACATGCCGTTCTTCCATCGAGTGTTCGGGGACCGATTGGATCGTCATTTCGAGCAGGGCGAGACGATCTACCTGGCGATGGGGTGCTTCTGGGGAGCTGAAAAGCTGTTCTGGCAGGCTGACGGTGTGCTGCAGACTGCGGTGGGATTCATGGGCGGATCCACTCCCCACCCCACCTATCGCGAGGTGTGCACCGGGCAGACGGGGCATGCCGAGACCGTCCGGGTGAGCTACAACCCCAGTATCATCACCACCGACGAGATCCTCCGACTGTTCTACGAGAACCATGACCCCACGCAGGGGATGCGTCAGGGCAATGACGTGGGGACCCAGTACCGTTCCGCGATCTGGTGCACCACCGCACAGCAATACCTCCGTGCCATCGCGCTACGAGGGCAGTTCCAGGGGCAACTTCTCCATGCGGGTTACGGCGCGATCACGACGACGATCGACATGCAGCTCGACCATGAGTTCCATCTGGCTGAGGCAGAGCACCAGCAGTACCTCGACGCCAATCCCAACGGGTACTGCCCGGTTCACGCAACGGGAGTCTGTCTGAGCGGGGACTGATGCACTGCTCTTGCGCATCGCGAGTCCAGGACCATCCCGCCCGTCCGCGCCCATCCCATCGCGTTCGTGAGGCAGACCGGATCCGGCGAGCCCCTGGAACGCCTCCGGCTGGAGCAGTCCTTGCAGGGAGCAACAGTCCTTGACGGAGACAATGCGCGGCATGACAGGTACAGACCCTGACGGGCCATACCAGTTGTCCCGGCATGGCGCGGGGCCAAGGACAGTTCGACCCGACGCCGGTGCCCGTCCCGCAGGCCATGACGTCGAACCAGATCAGTGAGTTCCGTGTCAACCAATGACGTTGATGAGAACGACGCACTCGGGGGTCTTGGAGCGGAAGAGCTCCTTGGTCTTGTCGACGAGACCAGCCCATCCGGCTTCGAGGGCGTACTTCTCGTGGATGGCTTTCCGGACCTCGTCGAAGAGGGGACCTTCGGAGAGGACACGTACCCGCCCCTCCAGCACAGGTTCCGTCTCCACGGGTCGCCCCCGCTTGTCGCACTCTCGCACGCTCACCACACCGTCCGTGACGAAGCGGTCACGCACACCCGTGTCGTCGGGCAGCCAGAACCCAATACTGGTGTCGCTGACGCTCACCAGCCGTTCAACGCTGCTCTGTGCCTGGCCATAGGAGTCATAGGAGGTGACAAGAATCCACTCAGCGGTACGCAGGCTCACGGTCATTCCCCATGCTCAGGGCCGGGCTCACCAGCAGTGCCAGGTGCATCCGTAGCCACGTCACCAGGAGAAGCGTGTCCGTCAGCCTGCGTCGAGGATGCGGCAGCACGATCGGCCAGGGAATGCTCCCCAGCAGAACCACCACGACTGATGGCATTCTCTCGGATGGCAGCTTCGCGTTGATCAGCGGCCTCGCGCAGGGTGTCTCGACGAACATTGCGAGCAGTACGCCCGGGAAGGCCGATGGCCAAGCCGAACAGCAGACCGACGCCCAGACCGAGACCGGCAGCAATCCAGATGCGCGGCATGGGGTTGGAGAGGTTGTCAATGGTCTTGGCAGCGTTTGCGGCACCCATGATCTTGTTCATGTCCCAGGACAGCTTGAGCATGAAGTAGATACCAAAACCGGCAAGGGCGGCCCCGAGGATGCCCAATGTCATACGTAGAGCTTTCACAGCTCGATCCTACGGTGTCGACGCCCAATGTTGAACAGAACCAGCAGTAATCTGGGGATCATGGCAACGATTCGACCAGCCACTTCCACAGACATGGGTTTTCTTGCCCACCTGCTCCGCCTGATCGCCGGGGAGCCGGGAAAACCGAGAACGCTGGACGAGTGCCGTGCCGATCCACGCATCGCCTGCTACGTGGATGGTTGGTCACCAGATCAGCTGGGGGTGATCTGCATGAACGCCCACACTCGAATCGGAGCGGCATGGTTACGACAGTTCACACCGTCTGACCGGTCGCGTGGCTTCGTCTCCCCCACCATCCCGGAACTGTCCCTGGCCCTCGTTCCCGAGTACCAGGGTAGGGGGCGTGGGGCGTACCTTCGAGACGCCTTCCTGGCCCATGCACAACGACATGGTGTGAACTCCATCAGTGCAGCAGCACGGAGGAACGCTCCGGGGCTGCAGAGATTCCTCGCCGAAGGTGGTTTCTCACCAGTGTCCGAGGGGGAAACAGAGATCACCTATCTGCACGTCTGCCAATGAACGTCAGGCACGACGGCCGATCTGACACGATTCCCATTCAACCGCCAGCCGTTCACACCGTGGCGGACAGGGCGCGGTGAAAAGCAATGGAGCACTGCCGACTCCACTCACCTGGCTATGCACGACGGATCGACAGATCCGGATCCCAGGATCACCCATGACTGGTGTCCCCAAAAAACGGGGGCAACCCTCGGTCTCGCCACAAGGTACACATCACTGTCCCAGTGGCAGTGAGAATCCCCACCGAGCCATTCGTCCAAAAACATCCAGATATGCGTTTGTGGTTCTCAGCCATACAAGCTGAGAACCACAAACAATATATAAAGTCCGGCAGTGTCCTACTCTCCCACCAGATCCCTCTGGCAGTACCATCAGCGTGGTAAGGCTTAACGACCGGGTTCGGAATGGGACCGGGTGTTTCCCTTACGCTATAACCACCGAAACATCCACAGGGCACACAACCCTGAACATGCCACACACCCAACCAAGTCAGGTGTCTTCCACACCACCGTCTCGGGTGGTGGAAGGGAGCCACATAGTGGATACGAACACACAGAAAAACTGTTTCGATCAGCAAGAAGTTGTTGTGTAACAAGCCCTCGACTTATTAGTACTGGTCAGCTCCACACCTTGCAGTGCTTCCACATCCAGCCTATCAACCCGGTCGTCTACCGGAAGTCTTACCAGATTCATCTGCGGGAACCCTCATCTCGAAGCGTGCTTCCCGCTTAGATGCTTTCAGCGGTTATCACAACCCGACGTAGCCAACCAGCCATGCACTTGGCAGTACAACTGGCACACCAGAGGTCAGTCCGTCCCGGTCCTCTCGTACTAAGGACAGCTCTTCTCAAGATTCCTACGCGCGCAGCGGATAGGGACCGAACTGTCTCACGACGTTCTGAACCCAGCTCGCGTGCCGCTTT
>OKGH01000094.1_pt1 | contig 22694 bp, 18 predicted proteins | sample 1611211 | NCBI WGS metagenome assembly OKGH01 (sample SAMN04436718, study PRJEB24849) | human gut metagenome | biome: human gut; feature: NICU; material: stool | host: Homo sapiens | place: USA: Saint Louis, MO | collected 2010-09-29
CCTGGCCACGGGAGCGTCCCCCCAAGGTTACCTGGTGGTACATGAGCACGTCGTCGCCCACGACCGCCGTCTCGCCGATGACGACTCCCATGCCGTGATCGATGAAGAAGCGCCGACCAATCGTCGCCCCGGGATGGATCTCGATCCCGGTGATGCCCCGGCTCACCTGCGACATGATCCGGGCCAGGGGACGCAGCAGGGGGCATCGCACCCAGATGGCATGGGCCACGCGATGTGCCCAGATGGCATGGACACCTTGATAGCTCAGTGCCACCAGAGCCCTGGAGGTGGCTGCCGGGTCCTCACGCATGGCTGCGTCGAGGTCTTCGGACAGACGACTGAGAACGCGTCTGATGGGCTCGAGTCGGTTGGTCACTGGATCACCTGGGTCCTTCCGGGCATCGCTGCAATGGGATGACGAGGTCGGCTGACGAATTGGCAGGTCATGGGCAGGCCTTCGCCCACACGAACCTTATACGGCATTCACCGAGAAGGACCATCACGTCCGTCCCGCGAGCCGGTGCCGTCACGAGCGTGTGCCCATGGCGAGGGGGAATGTGAGCAAACGGCCGTCACCCCATACAATTCGCGATATGGAACAACCCCACGACCTCGTGCTCGTCGTCGACTACGGCGCCCAGTACTCCCAGCTCATCGCCCGACGCGTTCGTGAGGCGTCGGTGTATTCCGAGATCGTCCCGCACACCATGCCGGTGGACGACATGCTCGCCAAGAACCCCACGGCGGTGATCCTCTCCGGCGGACCTTCCTCGGTGTACGCCGACAACGCCCCGAGCGTGGATGCTGCCCTCTTCACGGCCGGAGTGCCGGTGATGGGCATCTGCTACGGTTTCCAGCTCATGGCCCAGGGGCTCGGCGGTGAGGTGGCCCACACCGGAACCTCCGAGTACGGACGCACCAGTCTGACCATCGACGACTCCGGATGTCTGCTCGCCCAGATTCCGCACAGCATCAATGTGTGGATGAGTCACGGCGACTCGGTGACCCGCGCCCCCGAGGGCTTCCAGGTGCTGGCCAGCACCGCTGGGGCCCCGGTGGCTGCCTTCGAGGACCTTGACCGCAAACTCGTCGGTGTGCAGTGGCACCCCGAGGTGCACCACAGCGAGTCCGGCCAGGACGTCCTGGAACACTTCCTCCGCGACGTCGCAGGGTGCCGTGCCGACTGGACGGCCGCCAACATCGTCGACGAGCAGGTGGCCAGGATTCGGGAGCAGGTGGGGGATCGACGGGTCATCTGTGGGCTTTCCGGCGGCGTCGACTCCGCCGTGGCCGCTGCGCTGGTGCAGCGAGCCGTCGGTGACCAGCTCACCTGCGTCTTCGTCGACCATGGACTGCTGCGCCAGGGGGAGGCCGACCAGGTGAAGAACGAGTTCGTCGCCTCCACCGGTGCCGAGCTCGTCGTCGTCGACGAGGAGGAGAGGTTCCTCACCGCTCTGGACGGGGTGAGTGAGCCCGAGCGCAAGCGCAAGATCATCGGGCGCGAGTTCATCCGTACCTTTGAGGACGTCGCCCGTCGTCTCAACGACGACGAACCGATCGACTTCCTCGTCCAGGGCACCCTGTACCCCGACGTCGTCGAGTCCGGCGGCGGTGAGGGGGCTGCCAACATCAAGAGTCACCACAATGTCGGTGGGCTTCCCGAGGACCTGCAGTTCTCGCTGGTGGAGCCATTGCGCACCCTGTTCAAGGACGAGGTGCGCGCCGTGGGCCTGGAGCTCGGTCTGCCCGAGCAGATCGTCTGGCGTCAGCCGTTCCCCGGGCCAGGGCTGGCCATCCGTATCATCGGTGAGGTGACCAAGGACCGGTTGGAGCTGTTGCGCACTGCCGACGCCATTGCCCGGGAGGAGCTCACGGCTGCTGGTCTGGACCGTGACATCTGGCAGTGCCCCGTGGTCCTGCTGGCCGACGTCCACTCCGTCGGGGTGCAGGGTGACGGCCGTACCTACGGTTCACCGATCGTCCTGCGTCCGATCACCAGTGAGGACGCCATGACCGCCGACTGGGCGCGGGTGCCCTACGACGTCCTGGAGCGTATCTCCACAGGTATCACCAACGCCTGCCCGCAGATCAACCGTGTCGTCCTCGACGTCACCAGCAAGCCGCCGGCGACGATCGAGTGGGAGTGACCGATGCTGGTGGAGTAGCCCCTTGTCTCCACCCGACTCCTGTCACCGCCCGGATCGGTGACGACAGAAACCACCTGGGCCAGTGATGGTTGGGCCCCTGCCATATGGCAGGGGCCCAACCATGTCGGCGTATTCGTGGGTGTGGATCAGCGATGATCCTGATAGGGATCGAAGACGTTGGGGTTGGCGGTCCCGTTGCTCCACTGCTGGTTGTTCCACTGGTTTCGTGGGGACACGTTCCCGTCGGACGGCATGATCATCCAGGCGATGAGGTAGAGAATTGGTCCGGCACCGGCGAACAGCACCAGAGCAGCAGTGATGATCCGCACCAGGGTGACGTCATAGCCGTAGGTGTCGGCGATCCCGGCGCACACCCCGCCGACCATCTTGTTGCTGGTGCTCCTGACAAGTTTGCTCATGCCGTGCATTCCTTCCAATGCGGCTGCAGTCTCTAGCATTCATGATACCCGAGTGCCTGAGGAGACATTCGCTGTGTGGTGTGCGCCCGGATTCAGGTCGGACACAGTGAAAGCCGGTGACCAGGAGGATCCGGTCACCGGCTTTGCGGTCAAGAGGTGGGTCAGGAAGCCTTCTTCTTGGTGATGGCCCCGTAGATCCACAGCACGATGAGCGAGCCGACGATGGACAGCAGCCACGTCTTGAGGCTCCAGAACCTGTCGAGCTGAACGTGGAAGATGGCCTTGCCGATGAAGCCGCCGAGCATGGCGCCGACAACACCGAGGATGAGGGTGGCGAACCATCCGCCTCCCTGCTTTCCGGGCATGATGGCTTTGGCGATTGCTCCGGCAATGAGTCCGAGGACGATCCATGCAATGATTCCCATGCGTATTACCATACTTGGCTCAGATCAAGGCAGCAGCTTTGTTGCCACTGTCAGGAGAGGTATTTCTTCGGTGGCGCAAAATTGCACCAACAATGAGCGAACGGGAATATCCTGCCCCGCGCTGAAAAAAGGGGCATCAGGATGTGGATCGGTGGGTGAGGACTGCGTCCTGTCGAAGTATTGCCACAGTGGCAGTGACGCCGGTGGTTGGTGTCGGTGACCAGCCGTCACCGACGCCACCCCGCCCGGGTTCTCACCGACGCAGGGCTCGGCGAGCCAACCAGTTGCCCAGGAATTGTGCGAACTGCACGAGGATGATGATCGTGACGACGGCAACCAAGGTCACCGACCAGTCGAACTTCTGGTAGCCGTAGGTGATGGCGAACTGACCCAGACCGCCACCACCAATGGCACCGGCAATTGCCGTCATGTCGACAATGGCGATGAGCACGTAGGTGTAGCCCAGGATGAGCGGCCCCAACGCCTCTCGTACGACGACGTCGAAGAGGATGCGCCACGGTCCGGTTCCCATGGAACGAGCTGCCTCGACGACCCCGGGGTCCACCGTCACGAGATTCTGCTCGACGATACGGCTCATGGCGAAGGTGGCGGCGATGCACAGCGGGAAGGTGGCCGCCTGCACACCGATCGTGGTGCCGATGACCTTGAGGGTGAGTGGGGCGATCGCCGTCATGAAGATGATGAACGGGATCGGACGGATGATGTTGACGATGACGTTGAGCACGAGGTTCACCGGACGGTTGGCCAGCACACCGTTGCGACGCGTCGCATAGAGGAAGATGCCCAGCACCAGACCGAGGAGTCCACCGATGAGCAGGGTCACCAGAGCCATGAAGAGAGTCTGACCGATGGACTCGAGGTAGATCGGCTTGAGGTAGGTCCAGTCAGTCATGGATGTCAGCCTCCTGTGCGGGGGTGGAGCGTGCTGTGTGGCTGATCGCCGAGAGTTCGTCGGTGGCCCTGGCAACGTCGTCGTCGGGGCCAGTGAGGGCAACGGTGTAATTGCCCAGGGCGCCGTCGCGGGTCTCGATGACGCCACCGTGGACGATCTTGAAGCTCACGCCGTCAGCCAGCTTGGCCAGGGTTGCGCCGAACACTGCGCCATCCACGGAGGTGACGTCGACCAGCTTCGCGCCGGGATTCTCCTCGCGCAGTCTCGCGGCCTGCTGCTCGGTGGGATGTTGTCCCACGATCGTCGAGACGAATCGGCGGGTTGTCTCGGACTGTGGTTGGGCGAAGATCTCACCAGTGGTTCCGGTCTCCACCAGGTGGCCGTGGTCGAGCACCGCCACGTTCTGGGCGATGCTGCGCACGACCTCCATCTCATGGGTGATGACGACGATCGTCACCCCCATTCGTTCGTTGACCTCTTGCAGCAGCTGCAGCACGTCGGCAGTCGTCTCTGGGTCCAGGGCAGAGGTGGATTCGTCGGCCAGCAGGATGGACGGGCGGGTGGCCAGGGCGCGTGCGATGCCCACCCGCTGTTTCTGACCACCGGAGAGCTGGTCAGGATGCACCCAGGCCTTGTCGATGAGCCCGACGAAGTTGAGCAGCTCGGTGACCCTGGCCTTCTCGTCGGCCTTCTTCCAGCCAGCGAGCTTGAGGGGGTAGGCGACGTTGTCGTAGATGGTGCGGGAGTTGAAGAGGTTGAACTGCTGGAACACCATCCCTATGTCTGCCCGTAGGGGGCGCAGTTTCTTCTCCGTCAGGCCGGAGATGTCGGTCCCGTCGACGATCACCGAGCCGGAGGAAGGGTGCTCCAGGCCATTGATGAGTCGTACCAGGGTGGACTTGCCGGCTCCGGAGTGGCCGATGACTGCCGAGATCGTTGCGCGACCGATGTCCAGGCTGATGTCCTCAAGAGCCTGAACAGTGCCCGAACGGGTCTGGAAGATCTTCGACACGTGGTCAAATCTGATGTGTACGTCGTGTGCGGCAGTCATGGATTCTTCTCCAACTGGGGCGGGTCCGGTGGGCAGTTCCTGCTCGTGGTTGCCCCGGGCGCGCCAAGGTGGGTGGTCAGACGTGGTGACGGCACCGATGGTGGATCGGTGCCGTCAAGGAGTCATTTCTCGGTCTTCTTGAGATCGGCCTGCAGGCCGTCCGCGATGCGCTGCAGTTCGGCCTGGCTGCGACCCTTCACGAGCACTGCGGAGTCGTTGGAGTCCTTGAGGACGGCCTTGGCGACCTCGGGGTCGTGCCAGATCTTGATGGCCTTGAGCAGCGTCTCGTTGTTCCTGTCCTCGGGGCGGGCGGCAAAAACGTTGATGTAGGGGGCGGCATCGTCCGACTTGGCCGAGTCGGCGAACAGTGCGGCCTTGGGATCGATGCCGGCGTCGTTGGCGAAGTTGTTGTTGATGACGGCACCGTCCACCGAGGGCAGCGAGGTGACGGTCTGTGCGGCATCCACCGGGGTCACCTTGACCTTGGAGGCCGAGGCGTCGATGTCGGCGGGAGTCGACAGGGGGGAGCCGCCATCGTTGAGCTTGATGAGACCTGCCGACTGCAGCAGCAGCAGGGCGCGTCCCTGGTTGGTGGCGTCATTGGGGATCGCGATGTTGCCGCCCGACGGGATCTGGGAGAGCTTGTCGTGGGTCTTGGAGTGCAGCCCGAGCGGGACGATGTAGGTGGCCTCCAGCGGGATGAGGTTGTCGTTGTTCTCGACGTTGTAGTTGGCGAGGAAGAAGACGTGCTGGAAGTAGTTGAGATCCAGCTGCTTCTGCGACAGTGCCCGGTTGGGCTGGTTGTAGTCGTTGAAGGTGACGGGCTCGATGTTGATGCCCTGCTCGGCGGCCTTCTTCTTGTAGATCGGCCAGAATGAGGCACCTGCCTCGGTGGTACCAATCCGCACCGTGGGGTTGGCGGACTCGTCGGCGTTGGACCTGCCCTTCGTCGCCCAGGTGATGATGCCTGCGATGAGCGCGATGGCGACGACGATGACGCCAATGACGACACCCTTGGACGGACGATTGTTGGGTTTCTCGGGGAGTGCTTGGGCGGTGGTCATGGTGATGCTCCTGAAATGATGTGCCTGGTGGGTCCGCGGATCGATCCGGACAGTGACGACGAATGAGGCGTGAGGTGAGACGAGGATTGTCGTGGGTCGGACGTTCCGACTCGGTATCGTCCTCATGAACTCAGGCCATGATCGGACGCACCGGATCATCGAGGACATCTCGACGGGTGCGTCAAGGTGACGATCAGGCCGTTGGTTCCGTGGTCCCGCTGGGGTGGATGACGACGTATCCGTTCAGCGGGTGCCGGTCATTCGTGACGGGCGCATCATCATGGCGGACATCTCGACGGCGCACTGGTGGGCGTCTGCGAGGTGGCGAAGGATCGCTGCCATGGTTCCTGCTCCTGTGTATGAGGTGCTCTTGAGCACTGTCGCGCTTGTCGTGCCTTCCTGACACAACCAGGTCGTCACACGGGGCACCCTGCTCTCGCGAGGGGTTGCCGTCCGGCAAGCCGTGGCTTGTCGCCGGATCTCAAGACCTTGATGGCAGATTATGGGGCAGTGGCGACGATGTCAACCCACCCGAGTCTGCATGATGGGAGGACCGAGATGTCGCGTCGCGCCCCGCGCCGATGTGGTCATCGTTTCGGGGTGAGAACCCTCTCATGCCGTGGTGAGGGTCTCACCCCGCCGGGGTTCTGCGGAATGTGGTCGGTGATGAATACCCATGCCCCGATCCCTGCAGTCACACTGGTTCCTGCGGGCCCCTTCGCGGAGGGCATGGGCAGGGTGGGTGCGTTCGTCAGGAGGGTGCATTTCGCGGTACCGAGCATTCCGCGGTGCTGAATTGTCTCACCCTGGCGCATAGAGTTACTGACCATGAGTGAGCCCGATCTGTCAGCCTTCTTCGCCCCACGGCCCCCTGCGGAGTCAACCCGCTCCGGAGGCGACCAGTCGGGTTCAGAGCGGGATGGGGTTGATCGGTATGGGGTTGATCGTCCTGTTGATCCGGGGATGCTGCCCGCCGACGTGGCACGTACCGGCATGGGCCGGGCGGTGGATGCCCATGAGCTCCTGGACGACCTCAATCCACCCCAGCGGGAGGCCGTGCTGCACTCGGGCTCGCCGGTACTCGTCGTCGCTGGTGCTGGTTCCGGCAAGACGCGGGTGCTCACTCGTCGGATCGCCCACCTGGTCACCCAGCGTGGGGTGCACCCAGGGTCGATCCTTGCCATCACCTTCACCAACAAGGCCGCTGCCGAGATGAAGGGGCGGGTGGTGGACCTCGTCGGGAACCGTGCCCGAGCCATGTGGGTGTCCACCTTCCACTCCAGCGCGGTGCGTATCCTGCGTTCGGACGCCGACAGGTTGGGGCTGTCGCGGAATTTCTCCATTTATGACGACACCGACGCCAAGCGACTCATTTCCCTGGTTGCGCGAGATTCCAATGTCGATCCAAAGAAATTCAAGCCACGTACCATCCTCAACTGGATCTCGAATCAGAAGAATGAACTCACGACTCCATCCGAGGCGGCGGAGGCGGCACAGACCGGAAACGATGAACTCTACGCGTCATTCTATGCGGAGTATCAGCGTCGCCTCCACGACGCCAATGCGCTCGACTTCGACGATCTCATCATGAAGACGGTCATCCTGCTGCGTCAGTTCCCCGAGGTGCGTGAACATTACCGACGCCGCTTCCGGCACGTTCTCGTCGACGAGTACCAGGATACCAACACCGCCCAGTATCAGATGATTCGTGCCCTGTGTGCCGATGAAACCCTGTGTGTCGATGAAAACCCGCGTGGTGATGGAGCCGCCGAGGAACAGGCGGATGCCAGCCAGCCCGAGACGGGTGCCGGGCGTCGGGACGAGGATGGAGACGCCGGGGGAGAGGCCGCTGTGACCACCACGAGAGGTGGTGCCGCCGGGGCCGACGTGGCTGGGCCGGCGGACGTCGACACCGCGACGCGGTCGACGAGCCAGATGCAGCAGGGGGCGATGAGGCAGGTTGACCAGCGGCATGTGGCTCCTCCCGAGCTCATGGTGGTGGGCGACTCGGACCAGTCGATCTATGCATTTCGCGGTGCCACGATTCGCAACATTCTTGATTTCGAGAAGGATTTCCCAGGGGCTCGAACAATTCTCCTGGAGCAGAACTATCGCTCTACCCAGAACATTCTCTCGGCTGCGAACTCCCTCATCCAGAAGAACACTGGACGTCCAGCGAAGAATCTGTGGACCGATCAGGGCGACGGTGCAGCGATCACTGGGTACGTTGCCGACACCGAACATGACGAGGCCTCCTGGATCGCCGGACGCATCGACGATCTCGTTGACCAGGGACGCACCAGCTATGGTGAGGTCGCGGTGTTCTACCGCACCAACGCCCAGTCCCGTGCCCTGGAGGACGTGTTCATCCGCACCGGTCTGCCCTACCGCGTGGTTGGCGGGGTGCGGTTCTACGAGCGCAAGGAGGTGCGGGACGCCGTCTCGTACCTGCGGGCCATCGCCAACAAGGCCGACGATGTCTCGGTACGTCGCATCCTCAACGTTCCCAGACGAGGTATCGGAGCTCGTGCCGAAGCCGCTCTGGAACTCTTCGCCACTGCCCGTCGCATCTCGTTCAGCGAGGCCATCGAGCGGGTGGACGAGATCGACGGCCTGGCCACCCGTTCCGCAAACCAGGTCCGAGCGTTCGCAGAGCTCATGGCCCGACATCGGGCGATGATGGATCAAGGAGCACGAGCAGACGAGATCACTGCCTCGATCCTCAAGGAGTCCGGCTACACCGTCGAGTTGGAGAACTCCAAGGATCCCCAGGACGAGACTCGTCTGGAGAACCTCGTCGAGTTGGTCTCGGTGGCCGAGGAATTCGTTGCGCGGGCCCACACGGCCGACGTGCCCGATGAGGACGCCGTTGCCGGTGAGGTGGATGATCTCGTCCTTGACGGTGACGATTCCCTGCCCGCCTTCCTGGAGCAGATCAGCCTGGTCGCCGATGCCGATCAGATCCCGGCCGAAGGGGATGGTGTCGTCACCCTCATGACCCTGCACACGGCCAAGGGGCTGGAATTCGACACCGTGTTCCTCACCGGTTTCGAGGACGGCCTGTTCCCGCACGAGCAGTCCCTTGCCGATCCCACACAGCTGCAGGAGGAACGACGACTGGCCTACGTGGGGATCACCAGGGCTCGCAAACAGCTGTTCATCTCCCGGGCCGTGGTACGTACCATGTGGGGATCACCCCGATACAACCCGGAAAGTCGATTCGTCGATGAGATCCCGGGACGGCTCTTCACCTGGGAGCGGGTGGTGGATGCCGCGGGTTGGCAGACCCAGGCTGGTGAGACCACCCGGAGGTCCCGAGACCGGCTCTCCGACGGGGGATTCGGTGCCGGTGCCGCTCATCGCTCCAATCGTGGGGGAGCGCGTGATTATGGGGGCTGGTCGATTGGCTCCGGCAAGGGGGCTGCGCATGGTCTGGGCAGGCCGGAACTGTCACTGCAGGTCGGTGACAAGGTGCTGCACACCAAGTGGGGTTTGGGAACCGTCACCGCGACATCGGGGCACGGCGCGAACGCCAAGGCCGACGTCGATTTCGGCTCGGTGGGTGTCAAACGGTTGGCCCTGAAGTTCGCCCCGATCGAGAAGCTCTGAATCCGCGTGAGGGGAAGGAGGAAGCCCCCCGTGCCAATTCGGTAGCGAGGGGCTTCGGTTCAGGGGGTGCGATCCACGGATCGCCACAGATGGACCGTCACAACTTGGCGCCCAGGCTCCGCAGGAATCCCAAGGCGTCCTTGGCGGAGTAGACGTCTCCGGGGGTGGTGCCAGCGGGATAGTACTCGTAGTGCAGATGACATCCGAAGGCGCGCCCGGTCTCGCCGACGGCTCCGATGTGCTGGCCTGCCTTGACGGCCTGACCGGGATGGACGTCCACCGATGACAGGTGGGCATGCAGGGTGGACCCACCGTTGGCGTGGTGGATGACGATGTTGTTCCCGGCCCAGCTGCCGCCGGTTGGTTGACCGACGATCCCGGAGGTTGCGGCAACAACGGGCGTGCCGCAGGAAGCGACGAAATCCGTGCCGGTGTGGTAGCGGGCCCATGAACCGACCTCGCCGAACCGGGCACCGATGTGGTACATGCCGGCGGGGATGGGGGTGGTGGCACCGCCACTGGTGGCGACAGAGGTGGCGGCGTCGTCATCGGCCTTCTTGCCATCCGTGGCCGGAGTCTTGGACTTGTCGGCGGCTTGCTGTTGTTTCTGTCGTGCGGCTTCCTCGCGCATCCGCTTCTCGGCGGCCTTCTTCTCGGCAGCGATCTTGGCGGCATTGGCCCGGACGTCCTTGATGGCGGCGTCCAACTCGTCGGCGCGCACCTTCTCGGAGACCTCGGTGGCACTGCCCATGACGTCCTTGGTGGAATGTGTCATCGATTCATGGCGTTGAGCGGACATGGAACGGTTCATCGCACGATCCAGCTCAGTGCGCACTGCGCTGCGGGAGACGGTTGAACCATGTCCGTCGAGGGCAGCCAGTCCGCCGTCCTTGGTGTGTGCCGTGGGGTTGGTGAGGGACTTGTCGTCGGAGACGCTGCCCGGACGGGCGCCAGCTGCCTGCGGTTCCGGGATGGCCTTGGAGTCGTCGGGCCGAGTGGTGTCCACCATCATGGAGTTGCCATTGGTCACCGAGGAGTGTGCCGAGCTGTTGATCCAGATTCCCCCGACGGAGATGAGTCCCAGTGCTGCGACGGCCACGGCGGCGATCCCGCGACGGGCATGCGGGTGCTCGCCGTGTTGATCGGTGAACGGGGTGTGGCTCTGTGCGGCATCCCCGCCTCCGGGAGTGCTTGGCAGATGGGTGTTCTGCTGTGACTTCTCACGCCAATGTGTTGGTGCGATCTTCACTGGACTCCCTCTGCTCCTGGGAGGCGTGCGTCGTGGACGCTCGGCCGCCGCTGTGCCATGAACCTGTCGTTGCCAAAGTCTAGCCGGACTCGCCGGAGATGGCTTCTTTCATTTCTGAGAAAATTTATCATCTCTCAGGGAGGCTCACAATGAGAGCGGTCACTTCTCCCGACTGGTGGGACGTGCCTGGCTGGACATTCCTTGGTTGGGGGCCGCAAAGTTCCCTCCGGGGGCTCGCAGGGCGTCAGGTGGATCAGGTGGCCACGTACGGGTTCACGGTAGGGGGCAACGACTGCCGATGCGCTACACGTACGTCAGGAAATTCAGGAACAAGAATGCACGTTTGTTCTCGATGACGATAGGCTACTGCCAGACGTCGGACGACGACCTGCTGTACGGTTCCTGTTGTCCGGCAAAGACCTACCGGAGAGCGGTGGGCCACCTCGCAGAGTGGAGAGATTGTGGACCTGTATGAATACCAAGCCCGCGACTTGTTCGAGAAGCACGGAGTTCCGGTGCTTCGCGGGATCGTGGCAGAGAATCCGGAGCAAGCATCCCAGGCCGCAGCTGAACTCGGTACTCCCGTTGTCGCTGTCAAGGCCCAGGTGAAGATCGGTGGCCGTGGCAAGGCTGGCGGTGTGAAGATCGCCAAGTCGCCCGAGGAGGCCGCCCAGCACGCCGAGAAGATCCTTGGCATGGACATCAAGGGTCACACCGTGCACAAGGTGATGATCGCCGAGGGCGCCGACATCGCCGAGGAGTACTACTTCTCGATCCTGCTGGATCGCAGCGAGCGCCGTTACCTCGTCATGTGCTCCCGTGAGGGTGGTATGGACATCGAGACCCTGGCCAAGGAGCGCCCCGAGGCCCTGGCCAAGGTGCCCGTCGACCCGATCGAGGGGATCGATGAGGCCGTGGCCGGCACGATCCTCACCGAGGCCGGGTTCCCGGCCGAGGAGCACGCAGCCATCGTCCCGGCCATCGTCAAGTTGTGGGAGACCTACCGCGACGAGGACGCCACCCTCGTCGAGGTCAACCCGCTCATCAAGACCAAGGACGGCAAGGTCCTGGCCATCGACGCCAAGATGACCGTCGACGACAACGCCTCGTTCCGCCAGCCGGACCATGCCGCTCTCGTCGACCGAGCCACCACCGATCCGCTAGAGCTGCGTGCCAAGGAGCTTGGGCTCAACTACGTCAAGCTCGACGGCAACGTCGGTGTCATCGGGAACGGTGCCGGTCTGGTCATGAGCACCTTGGACGTCACCGCCTACGCCGGTGAGGAGTTCCCCGGCTCGCCCAAACCAGCCAACTTCCTCGACATCGGCGGCGGTGCCTCTGCCGAGGTCATGGCCAATGGGCTGGACGTCATCCTCTCCGACCCGCAGGTGCGCAGCGTCTTCGTCAACATCTTCGGTGGCATCACCGCCTGCGACCAGGTGGCCAAGGGCGTCAAGGGCGCCTTGGAGAAACTCGGTGACCAGGCGTCCAAGCCGCTCGTCGTACGTCTGGACGGCAACGCCGTCGAGGAGGGCCGCGCCATCCTGTCCGAATACAACCACCCGCTCGTGACCATGGTCGAGACCATGGACGAGGCCGCCCGCAAGGCCGCCGAGCTCGCATCGAAGGAGGCCTAATCGTGGCCATCATTCTGGATGAGAACGCCAAGATCATCGTTCAGGGCATGACCGGCTCTGAGGGCATGAAGCACACCCAGCGCATGATCGACTCCGGGTCGCAGATCGTGGGTGGCACCAACCCCCGCAAGGCGGGTCAGAAGGTCGAGTTCCGTGACGGCGTCAGCGTGCCGGTGTTCGGTACCGTCAAGGAGGCCATGGATGCCACCGGTGCCAATGTGTCGGTGATCTTCGTGCCAGCCAGGTTCACCAAGAGCGCCGTCATGGAGTCCATCGAGGCCGAGATCCCGCTGGTGGTGTGCATCACCGAGGGGGTGCCCGTCAAGGACACGGCAGAGTTCTTCACGGCTGCCCAGCGTTCCGGCAAGACCCGCATCATCGGACCGAACTGCCCGGGCATCATCAGTCCCGGCAAGTCCAATGCCGGCATCGTCCCCGCCGACATCACCGGACCGGGACGGGTGGGTCTGGTCTCCAAGTCCGGAACCCTCACCTACCAGCTCATGTACGAGGTGCGTGACCTCGGCATCTCCACGGCCATCGGCATCGGTGGAGACCCGGTCATCGGCACCACGCACATCGACGCGCTGAAGTACTTCGAGGAGGATCCCGAGACCGACGTCATCGTCATGATCGGCGAGATCGGTGGCGACGCCGAGGAGCGTGCCGCCAAGTACATCAGTGAGCACGTCAGCAAGCCGGTCGTCGGCTACATCGCCGGCTTCACCGCCCCGAAGGGCAAGACGATGGGCCACGCCGGTGCCATCGTCTCGGGCTCCTCGGGCACCGCTGCTGCCAAGAAGGAGGCCTTGGAGGCTGCTGGCGTGCGCGTCGGCAAGACGCCGACCGAGACCGCCAAGCTGGCTCACGAGGCGATGGCGTCGCTCAAGAAGTGAGACAACTCGTCGACTGAACTGTCAAGGGGCGGGGCACAGGTGAGCATCTGTACCCCGCCCCTTCGTCGTGGTCGAGGCCATGGGTTTCCTCGACTCGCCACGAGGACTCCCGGTGAGCATGTCGGCTGGGTGGCTGGTTCCGGGACACCTGGCTCCGGGGCGCCTCACGCGAGGCGCCCCGGCTGCGGAACTGCCGGGACGCGAGTGTCTCGTGGCTGGTAGGTTTTCCGGATCCTGGGCGGCGGGGAGCTGCATGAGTGGACATGGATGGGTGCCGGATGCGCAAGGCCGTTCGGCACGTGCTGCGTCTGCGTGGGGCCGTCGGTCAGCGCTCGCCCAGGGTCGTTGAGTACACGCCGTGCGGGGTCGTCTGTCACCGCTTGCCCAGGACCGTCGCTCGGTCTTGCCGTGCAGGGCTGCCCAAGCACTCGTCGTGCAGACCGTTCGTTCAACCGTGCTGCGTAGGGTCGTTCGTCAGCGTCGTCGCGCGAGGAATACCCTCTGCCACGCAGGGGACCGGTCAGCACTTGCTACGCGGGGTACTTGCTGTGCTGGGCCGTCAGTGCTCGTCCGGACAGTCCGCTCAGCTCTTGTCGTGCGGGGCCGGCCGTCTGCTCAAGGATCGCTCAACGCACCTGACTGGCTCGTTGGGCAGCACGCAGACCGAGCTTGGCCCACTCGTCGGCGGGGAATCCGAATGCCTTGGTGGTGTTGGCCAGTAGGTAGGTCACCTTGTTGTTCACCGAGGCAATGGCCACCTGGTAACGAATCTCCTTGCCTGATCCCGCGTCAGCGGTGATGGTGAAGGTGCGACCGGACACTGCCTTGCCATTGGCTCCCGGACCCTTGACCTCCTTGGCATCGGAGACCTTGGCAGTGCTCAAGTTCTTGGAACACCGGGAGATGGAGTCGCCAATCTTCTTGGCGGAGGCGCTGGCTGCCGAGGAGTCCTTGAAGGTGAGATTCACCTCGTCCACACCGAAGCCCTGCGGGGCAGCGGAGTCCTGGTAGAGCAGGTAGGTGCGCTGATTCCTTGCCGTCGGACCGGAGAACGTCGCCAGAGTGACGCCTTCGCACTGGGTTCCCTTCGTCGTCACCGACCCGATGGGAGTGGTCGACCACTCCCCGGCGTCCGGGGTGATGCGAGGCAGGTCCGAGGTGATGAGCCAGCCAGCGTCACCGGCGACTGGAGGTACAGCATCGGCCGTTTCCACCGCATCTGTCGGACAGGTGCCACCGCTGAGGCCGCAGGACTTGGTCGCTGCTGCGGCCAACGCCTTGCCGACCTTCGCCGCCGGGACCGCCGAGTCGACGTTTGCCACGTCCAGAGCCTCGATGACCGTACCCATCCTCATGAGCACGACGGTGCGGTACTGCGACTTCACGCCTTGGTAGGCGATCGTCACCGACTGCGACTGATCCCCCAAGTGCTGGAAGGTGGCCGCGGAGACGATGTGTGCTGGCACCGAGGAACACGAGGCCAGTGAGGCCAGCTCGGCCTGATAGGCAGCCTGGGCGGCAGCGTCGTTGGCATAGGAGTCGATGCGGTGCAGTGCGGCAGTGGCCGTTTTCGAATTCGTGGACAGGGCTCGTTGCCAGGTGCTCACCGAGCGAGGATGATTGGTGTCTCGCACCACACACGAGATGGCGTTGGAGTCGCTGGCGGAGACCTTGTCCGTCGTCGATGCCACCGTCCATGTGTCATCGGTGATGTTCTTGGCGTCCTCGGCGGTGAGAAGCCCTTTGTCGGACAGACGCGTCACCGTACGTGACGACTGGCTGGACGTGGATGTGCCTGTCACACCGGGTGCTGGTTGCTGATCCCTGTTCTTGTGGTGCACCAGGGCGATCCCCGTGAAGACGATGGCCAGGACGAGCAGCCCCACCAGCGCCCAGAGCCACCAGTTGATCTTGTGCCCGCCGACGATCAGCTCGTCGTCCTCATGGCTCGTGCCGTCAGAGACCTTGGCTGCACTGCGGTCGGTGTGATGATCGTTGTCGTCGCTGCGACGGGGGCCTTTCGAGGCGCGGTTGGGCGCGGAACGCTTCTGCTGATCCGAATCGGTGCGCAGCGGGTCCGTGCTGGCACGTCTGCTCGAGGTGTCGTGTCGGGAGCTGGTGCGGTGTGCCGCTGCTGCGGCCTCCAGCGCCGTCGTCGTGAGGGAGCGGGTGTCGGTGATCTCCGAGGCCGACTCGGGGTCATTGAACGTCACACGGGGGATGATGCCGGTCTGGGGATCGCCGTGTTGACGGAATGCAGCGTGGCGGTCGATGCTCCCAGACGTCTCGGCGGATTCGGATTTCGCGGTGGCGTCGTCTGTGAAGAAGCCTCGTCGGGCTCGACGAGCGCCGCGCCCACGTGGTGCGGAGTCTGCCTTGCCAGACTCGGCTAGGCTATCGTCACTGTCAGCGAACCGGCGTGTGCTACCGGCAGGGAAATCCTCGGAGGAAAGGGCGCGGCGTGGCCGGTTGTTCACTTCGTCGCTCACTCCTGTACGCCTCCGAAATCGATGGTTGCAGCAACGTGTACCCGGTGAGTTTACATGTTTGTATGGAGTGCTGAACATGTCGTCGTCGGACCAGACCAGGAAGGAAGTCCACAATGCCTAGGTCACGTGAGTCCGCATCGGCAGATGGTTCACGAAAGTCTGCGACGACAGGTCATCGCTCTGGCTCGGATCCCCGCCGGGAGCCCCGGGTGGACCTTGCGGTGTCGTCATCGACGACGTCGGCCAAGGAGCCTGACTCGGTGCGGTGGCCCTGGCCGGTGACGACGATTGTCGGAGTGCTGTTGGTGCTCGTCGGACAGTGGGCGGTGCTGGCCGGTCTCATCACCCCGGCATGGATGAGGACGGGTCGAAGCGGGTTCACCGAGGTGCTCGTGGGAGCTGGGAAGCTCTGGCTCACTGCCCAAGGCGTTCCGCACGACCTGGTGGGCATCCATGTGGCCGTGATCCCGCTGGGGCTCACCCTCGTCATGATCGTCTCCGAGACCGCCGTGGTACGTCGCGCGGCGCGCTCGATGTCAGCAAGCCTGCGGGCCCGGCACCAGCGAGTCGTCCGGCGCAATGTCGGTGAACTCGCTGCCCTGGCGGCAACGGTGCATGTGGCGGTGGCCACCGGTGTCGGCGCCTGGGTCGGTCCCGGGTCCTGGTTGCGGCTCATCATCGCTGCATTGCTCGTCGGGACGTTCTGCGGACTCCTCGGAGCGTGCTGGGGCGCTCGACGCAACCCCTTGGATCGCGTGGCCCCCCGCGTCCGTGACGTGGTTCTCGGAATCGGCGTCACCGTGATCGCATGCCTTGCCCTCGCCGCCCTGCTGCTGGGGGTTGCCCTCGTGGTCCATGCCCAGACCTTCCTGGACATGGAATCGGCGCTGGGAGCCCGCGGCGCAGATGGTGTCGGCATGATTCTCATACATGTCGCCTGGTTGCCCGTCATCGTCGTCTGGGCACTGGCGTGGTCGCTGGGGGTGGGGGTGTTCCTGGGATCGGGAACCGTGACCTCGGCGCTCGTCACACATGTCACGGTGGTGCCTGCCATCCCGATCCTGGCGGCAACCCCCCAGTCGAACCAGGCGATGACCTGGTGGACGCTGTGGATGCTTGCCCCGATCCTCTCAGCCGTGGTGGGAGCGGTGTTCGTCCTCCGGGGACGCGACGAGGCGTACGGGACGACCACTCGGCACGGCCTGGCGACGGGAGTTGGAGCTGGGCTGGTGCTCTGCGTGCTTGCCGTGCTCTCGACCGGATCGTTGGGTACCGGGAATCTCGTTCGACTGGGCCCGAACCTGATGCAGTTCCTGGCCCACTGCGTCGGTCTCCTGGGGGCGAGTGGTGCCATCACGGGGTTCGCCATCGGGTCATGGCGGTGGCACCACGATCCGAGCAACCATCGGATCAGCGATGCCCAGGCTGCATGGATCGAACCTGCGGAGCTGGACGAGGCTGGCCAGGACACGATGGAGCCCACGAATCATGATCTGAACCGGCAGGAGGAGACCGACGGGCCGGAACGCGGTGAGGAGGGTCAGGGCCCCGAGAATCCGAACCGGAACGATCACGAGCCCGAGACCCTGGAACCAACTGAGCGTGTCCATGCCATCGGTTCCTGGCGTAGATGGTTCCACCACCTACCCTCGTGGCTGCGAAGGCAGAAGACGCATTCGGGCACACGGGACGGATCGGACGACCAGATGGCCGAGGAGTATCAGGAAACGGTCCAGATGGACCGATCCTCCGCACACCGCGATCACGCGGCCTGCGATGATGAGACACGTCGGGTTCACCAAGCGGGTGATGGCTCCGAGTGCGCTGGCGAGAATGCCCCTGCCCATACCACGGGGGCCAGCCATGTCACGGCGACCAGCTCGCACTCCATCCCGCGTCCGGGGGCGACCGACGCCCCTGTGAGCCCAGAGGGCACGGAGGTATCCGAGGACACCGCCGGGGGCGAGGAGGACGAGCCGACCATCCAGGTGGATCGGCCGCCACGCCGCTGATCCTGCCGGTCCCTGATCCCTCCTGTCTCGTCCTGTCAGCCCCCGGCCCTTCCCACTTCCTTCCTCCAGCTCCTGACCTCTCATCCAGTGCCATGTACGAGGGCTGAGGAGGCCGTCGCTGTGCAGCCCGTGGTAAATCTGTTGCTCTGTGCCAGAACTGCCATGATGGGTGTGTCCGGATCGGGTGCCCCACCGAGATCGCCACGTGGAATCGCCGCGTGGGCTGAGCCATGTTCTTCTCCCGTGGTGGACGTCCATGCCGCGCAGGGGCATACTTGTTGCCAAGCACACGTGCTCCGGGGTCGGTGAAAATCCGAACCGGCGGTGACAGTCCGCGACCCGCGAGGTTCGTCCTTGCGGTTGAATCGGTGAAACTCCGATACCGACGGTGACAGTCCGGATGGGAGGAAGCACGAGACGCCGCACTGGCAGCGGATGCCGTGCCATCAGCGAGTGATGGCACGATTCGCCCGCACCTGTGGCGCGTCTGATGGCGGTCTCTCGTCACACCCTCGGAACGCTGACAACCACGGTGTCGCAGGGGGACTCATGACGCACTTCGACAGTGACCACGTCGATGACGACGGTGAACGCTGGGACGAGCCCGATGTGAAACGATGTCAGCTGCGCTACGAGGACCGTGCGGACACCGATGGCGCCGACTGGACGAGACCCATGGATCGGGCACTTGAACTTGCCGCCCGAGGGCCCGGGAGCAGCAGGTGCAACCCCAATCCCCGAGTGGGCTGCGTCATCGTCAGTGACGGCACAGTCGTCGGGGAGGGGTATCACCACGGGGCGGGCACTGTCCATGCCGAGGTCGAGGCCCTGCGCGACGCCGGGGATGCTGCGCGTGGTGCAACTGCCGTCGTCACCCTGGAACCGTGCAACCACACCGGACGTACCGGTCCATGCACCGAGGCGCTCATCGCGGCAGGTGTGAAACGCGTCGTCATCGCCCAGCGGGATCCCAACCCGCAGGCGAGCGGGGGAGTGCAGCGACTGCAGGACGCGGGGGTCGAGGTCGTCACCGGGGTCCGAGGCGATGACGCCCTGCTGCTCAACACCGACTACACCTTCGACATGGAGCATGGCCGACCCTGGGTGGTGTGGAAGATTGCGTCGACCCTGGACGGATACGTCGCGGCCGCCGACGGGACGAGCAAGTGGATCACCTCCGAGCAGACGCGGAAGCAGACGCATGAGATACGTATCGGGTATGGTGCCATCGTCGTGGGCACCGGCACGGTTCTGGCCGACGACCCGCATCTCATCAGCCATGATCCCGGGGCCGGTCAGGAGTACGACGGGCCCCTGCGCGTCGTGGTGGGGGCCCGGGAGCTGCCGTCCGATCTCAAGGTTCTGGACGACATCGCCCCCACCCTCGTCATGGCGACCCATGACCCCGCGGCGGTGCTCACGGCACTGCACGACCGGGGCATCCATCGGGTGCTGCTGGAAGGTGGTCCGACCCTCGCCGCGGCATTCCTGGCAGCCGACCTCGTCGATGAGATCGACGCCTACGTGGCCCCGGTGCTCCTGGGCGCCGGGAAACCAGCCGTGGGACCGTTCGGGGCCATGACCCTGGCGCAGGCTCGTCGGTTCCACCGTCTGAGGTCAGGCGATGTCGGCCCCGACGTGCAGATCATCGCCACGCGACGTGTCGAGCCGTGGATGGTCGCTGCTCGACGGGTCAAGGATCGAAGGGCGACACGTACCAGTGGCCAGGATCACGGGAACATACACGATCTCGGGAACACGAGGAGAAGAGGAACAGGTGTTCACAGGAATTGTTGAGGAAGTGGGCCGGGTGGCCCGTCTGGAAGCCAGGGGGGACAGCGCCGTCCTCACGGTTGCCGGCCCCCACACCGCCGTTGGAGTGCGGGCGGGGGACTCGGTGTGCGTCAACGGAGTGTGTCTCACCGTCACCGGCCACACCGACGAGCAGATGAGTTTCGACATCATGGCCGAGACCCTCGAATGGACCTGTCTGGGCCAACTCGTCGCCGGCGACGAGGTCAATCTCGAGCCGGCGATGCGTGCCGACGGACGATTCGGCGGTCACGTCGTGCAGGGCCACGTGGATGGCACGGCGCAGCTCGTCAGGCGTGCCGATGCCGAACACTGGCGAGTGTTGCGCTTCGGCCTGGCTCCAGAACTCGCCCAGTACGTCGCCATGAAGGGAGCAGTCGCCGTCCACGGGGTGTCGTTGACGGTGAGCGCGGTGAGCGGCCCTGTTGCCGAGCCCTGGTTCGAGGTGAGTCTCATCCCGACCACCTTGGCCAACACCGTCCTGGGCAGCCTGGCCACCGGAGACGTCGTCAACATCGAGACCGACGTCCTGGCCCGCTATGCCCAGAATCTCGCAGATTTCGCGCAGTACCGGACACGAGGAGATCACCGATGACGTTTGCGACGATTGAGCATGCACTGGAGCAGCTGCGTTCCGGGCGTCCGGTGCTCGTCCTGGACGACGAGGATCGGGAGAACGAGGGGGACGCCATCCTTGCCGCCGAGCTCGCCAGTCCGCAATGGGTGGGATGGATGGTGCGGCACACCTCTGGGTACCTGTGCGCCCCGATGGAGGACACCCGCGCCGACCGACTCGGCCTGCCACTCATGTGGTCGGCGAACACCGATCCGCTGCGCACCCGCTACACCGTGTCGGTGGATGTCTCGACCTCGACCACCGGGATCAGCTCGGTGGAACGGGCCGCCACGACTCGCGCTCTGGCCGACCCACGTACCACCTCCGCCGATCTCATTCGCCCCGGCCACGTCCTGCCGCTGCGTGCGCGGGACGGAGGTGTGCTCACCCGTCGTGGCCACACCGAGGCCGCCGTAGACCTCACGCGGCTGGCCGGTCTGCAGGCCGTGGGGCTCATCGGCGAGATCGTCCACAACGACGGCACCTGTGCCCGTACCCCAGACGTCCTGGCCCTGGGGCAGGCCGAGGGCCTCGACGTCATCACCATCGAGTCGCTGGCGAACTGGCGTCGATCCCATGAGGAACAGCCATCCACCACGACGCCAGGCAGCAGCACGACCCGGGTGAGTCCCACGGTGAGTGCCCAGTTGCCCACTCGTCATGGCGTGTTCACCATGACCGGCTACCACGACCAGCTCACCGGCGCCGAACACGTCCTGCTCGTGGCCCAGCGCGGTCTGGGGGACGAGCGTCAACCACTGGTGCGGGTGCACTCGGAGTGCCTCACCGGCGACGCCTTCGGCTCCTTGCGGTGCGACTGCGGGGAGCAGCTGCAGACTGCGATGCAGACGGTCTCCGATCACGGTGGTGCCGTCATCCTGCTACGTGGCCAGGAAGGACGCGGTGTTGGGCTGCTGAGCAAGATCGCCGCCTACCACGTCCAGGACAGCGGGCTCGACACGGTCGATGCTCAGACCACCCTGGGGCTGCCGGTCGACGCCCGGGAGTACGGCGCTGCAGTGGCCATCCTGCGCGATCAGGGCATTGACGCGGTACGGCTGCTCACGAACAATCCCGACAAGGTGACGGGTCTGCGTGCCGGCGGCATCACCGTCGAGCAGGTGGGGCTGCAGATCGACCCACACACCCACGACATCGACTATCTGCGTACCAAACGTGACCGGATGGGCCATCTGCTCACCCTGCCTGCCGAGCCCGACAATGCCCCTGCCACCACCGATCCGGACGACACCGATGTGCCGGACGGTCCCACCGACAAGGAGATCTCATGAGCACCCGAACCAGTTTCTCCGGGCCTGCCGCCCCAGACCTCACCGGACTGCGCGGTGATGGGCTCAAGGTGGCCATCGTCGCTGCCCAGTGGCACCAGGAGATCATGGATGCCCTCGTCGACGGGGCCACCCGCGGGCTGGCGGAGGCTGGGATCGACGAGCCGCGGATCGTGCGTGTGCCGGGCACCTTCGAGCTGCCCGTGGTGTGCTCCCGACTTGCCTCGTCCATGATGTTCGACGCCCTGGTCGCCCTGGGGGTCGTCATCCGCGGCGGGACCCCACACTTCGACTACGTCTGCCAGGCGGCGACGAGCGGCATCACCCAGGTGTGCGTCAACACAGGTGTGCCGATCGGGTTCGGGGTGCTCACCTGTGATGACGAGCAGCAGGCCGTCGACCGAGCTGGTCTCCCGGAGTCGCGGGAGGACAAGGGGTTCGAGGCGGCACAGGCTGCGATTGCCACCCACCGGGCGATTCGGTCCATCGGCTGCTGAGTGGTCCGAGGGTGGTGGCTGCCGCGAGTCGACGGGAGGCGGCAGGTTGGCCCGGGTCCCGGCCTGCACGCCTGGGATTCGGGAGGGGATGGTCGTCTGCGGCGGCACGACGCGCCGGACGACGCCGCGCTCCCGGGACCCGGGTGGGGATGAGCCCAGAACGCAGAACAGACCACGTCCTGGTCTGCGTTTTCCGGGGATCCGGCGTCCTGCTCCACGGTCTGAGCCTCTCGGGTCCGCTGGCCTTCGGGACGGCACCCGTACCGACGATGGACGGGCAGGCAGCGATCCGGCGCCATTCGATAGGATGTGGGAGTGACATTGCGCGTTGTCGTCCTCATCTCCGGAAGTGGCACGCTTCTGCAGGCCCTCATCGACTCCTGCCATCATCGTGATGTCGAGATCGTCGCGGTGGGTTCCGAGATGCCCGATGCGTACGGTCTGCAGCGAGCCCGCGAGGCTGGTGTCGACGTCTTCGTCGAGCCGCTGGCCAAGGGTGATGATCGTGCCGCCTGGGCAAAACAGCGCGACTTTTTTCGGTAAATAATGGTTCCTCTGGAATAAATGCA
>OKGH01000103.1_pt1 | contig 19080 bp, 21 predicted proteins | sample 1611211 | NCBI WGS metagenome assembly OKGH01 (sample SAMN04436718, study PRJEB24849) | human gut metagenome | biome: human gut; feature: NICU; material: stool | host: Homo sapiens | place: USA: Saint Louis, MO | collected 2010-09-29
CGGGCAGACGCTGTGGGATCTGGGCACCGGCGCCGGATCGGTCGCCGTGGAGTGGAACCCCCACCCGACGGGCCGAAACCCACCTACCGTGGTGCCATGATGAGTTCTCGCGTCATCCTCGTCAGTGACGATCGCTCCAGCCTCCGCTCCCCCGGCACCCTTCTTTGGCCCGGCTCCGCCTGCATGCGCGGCATCCACACCAGTGACTGGGCCGCTCACATCTTCGAGTACGCCATGTCCTTCGAGGGCAACATGACACAGGTACGCGAACTCGCCGCCCAGACCGGCGCCGGCGTCCTGCATCCCCATGGCGCCCTGGCTGTCGAGCCGCCCGGTCTCATTGTCTGTGACGTCGACTCGACAGTCACGCGCACCGAGGCCATCGACCTACTCGCCGAGTGCGCAGGGAAGGCTGAGGAGGTCAGTGAGGTGACGGCCCGGGCGATGGCCGGAACGCTCGACTTTGCCGAGTCCCTTCACGAGCGCGTCAAGTGCCTGGAGGGTCTGCACGTCGGGGCCCTCGAGGAGGCTCGCAAGGCGACCGTCGTCGCCCCGGGTGCGACGGAACTGGTGGCCGCGGCGCACGAGGTCGGTGCAGCCGTCGGGTTGGTGTCAGGAGGGTTCACGGCCCTGGTCGATCCGCTTGCTGCGGAGATCGGCGCCGATTTCTCAGCCTCCAACGAGCTCGAGATCGTCGACGACCACCTCACTGGCCGGGTTGTCGGGAACATCGTCGATCGGGCAGCCAAGGCTACCTGGCTGCGTCGTTGGGCTGAGGAGCGTGAGGTAGATCTTGAGCGAACGATCGCGGTGGGAGACGGCGCCAACGACCTCGACATGTTTGCCGCCGCCGGGCTGGCCATCGCCTTCTGCGCCAAACCTGTCGTCGTCGAGGCTGCACGAAACACCATCCGTTGTGAGCGGATCGACGCGCTTCGCGCAGTGTGGGAACGATGACCACGATCATGGGGGCATGACCAACCTCCCCGGAACCCTTCACACCGCTCATGACGGCGCATGGCAGGTCGCAGAGCACGGCTGCCAGGTGCTGGCGTGGCAGGCCGACGGCAAGCCCGTCATCTGGTTCGACCCCGAGCACGCCGACGAGTCCGACGCGGTCATCCGGGGAGGTGTCCCGCTGTGTGCCCCATGGTTTGGTCACGGACCGAACAACGACCAAGATCCCCAGCACGGCTTGGCCCGACCGCCGCATCCCTGGCCTGCCGACGATCCACTACGGCTACACCCCCACACAGACTCCAGCGCACAACCTGCAAATCGCTGTGCGATCCAGATTCTTGGCTAAGCACAGAGCTCAGACCATCCGCTTGAATTTTCACAGCTTCAGATCTGCACACATAAGAACCTTCTGAGCGCCTCGCCCCCCTCAACTGTGACAGGGTCGCCGGGCCGGCGAAATGTCTCCGGCGTCACCAGTACTCGCCGTTCAGTGACTCCTTGAGCGCCGTCCTGAACGTTCTGCACGATCCGACGATGACCATTGTCGACGTAGCCCACCTTGCGGCTGACGGCCGCCGATGCTGCGTTGCCCTCGACATAGCCAGACTCGCACTCGAGCGCGCCCAATTCATCGAACGCAAAGCCCACCACCATCTGTCGCATCAGTGTACCGATCCCCTGGCCCTGGTGGTACCGCCCCAACCACGAACCGGTGAGAACGTGACGAGCCTGAGGAAAATGTCGACCGTGTACGTCTTGCATTCCCACCAGCTCCCCCTTGTGACGGACTGTCAGGGCAAAACGCCACTCTTCGGGAGCGAACGTCGAACGCTGCGACCACCACCACGACAATGAGGTAGCAGGGAACGAATAGGGATCCCCTTGCTGGTAGGGCTGCTGATGCCAATCCCGCAGGAAGGGCATCGGCAAGTCAGGCACTTGGATTCCCCCTCGCACGAGTTCCACCAGCTCGGGGAGGTCCTCGTCACGAAGGACCGCGAGACGGAGGGTCCCGCATGAGATCCGCAGGCCGAAGGGAGGAAACATCTCTTCGAGTGTCAACATATCCCTAGCCCACCACACCGGCCCCGCATCGGGGAACGCAAATCAGGCGAAAGGATCAAAACCCGAGACTCGCGTCAAGCCCCACCCTGCCTCCCGGCCGATTGGTGTTTGAATCACCGGAAGAGCCCGGGCACCAATCCTTCCAACGAAACTAGCGGGTCCGTGAGAACCTTCCCTACTGGCTTTTCAAGCGGCGGCTGACGCCGCCGAGCTCGACAAACTGCGCAGGGCCCCGCGCGGCATCCGCTTCGCTCCTGCCTTGCACCCCGTCGCACCCCACCCGGCACGCAGGGAACGAAGAACGTGCTCCAGACCCGCCGTCCGAGACCCGCTCAACACTCCCCCGCCAAAGTCACCCCACGCGACCGTCGAGCCACCCCGATTAATCGAACACTCGCCAGGCGTCCGTACCCAATCCATCGGTCGACGTCGGTCACCAACGGGTACGTCGTCGCATCATCAGGCGACCGCGCACGCCTGGATCCCAGTGCGGCCCAGCTTCCCAAGCTGGACACGCGGGTTCGATTCCCGTCGCCCGCTCTCTTCATGCCCTTTTCCGGGTCCTCTATGATCGCTACTCGTCGGTCGAGGGTTTCCTCAACGTTGCGACGGCCGCCAGGAGGAAGAGAATTCCGGCCACGAATCCGGCCCACACGGCCACCGACGGGCGGTCTGATGGATGCGAGATGAACCGTTCGCCGGACCATGAGCTACCGGTCGGTGAGCCAATCGGGATGATCACGACGTACATCAGCCAGGATCTGTGAGTACTCCCCGCCGTACTCATCCAGACTGATTGACAGGGCGACCGGCATCGGCACGAATCCGAGGGCGTGGCCGGAGTCGTCGGCGAACGCAGACTCCGCCATGGTCACCGGCGACGTCTTTCGGTACATGACGACGTTGTCGGGGAACGTCCTCATGACGTAGTAGGTCTCGCCGTCCTTGGTGAACGACCCGCCTCCGTCACCTTCGAAGGCGCTCCACAGCAGGGCCAGGAACCCTATGACCCCGCTCACCACCACCGCCGCGATGATCGCGATGGCCCGCCCGATGCGCCACCCCTTCGTGCGTCCGGGCATGCGTGCACACTCGGCGATGACCTCGACGGCCAGAGCGACCAGACACAGATCGACGATGGCGATCGTGGTGTTGTTGACAGCCGGGATGAACCGGTTGAAGGACCTCGCGACCGCGACGGCGATGAGCAGGACCGCTGAGATCACGGCCGCGGATCGGAGGTACTTCACGGTGGAATCCTATGTGACGCATTCACACCCCGAACTGACGCGCCTTCCCGCCTTGTGTGAGTGACTGTGCGACGCCGTCGAGGGCGACCTTGACGGTTCCGATCAGCACTCCACCCATGACGACCGGCGCGAGTACCGCTCCGGCCACTGCGAGGGGCTGACGGCTTGCGGGGCGACGAATTTCCTTGCGGGCAGCCCGATTTGCCATACCGATGACGGTCAGGATGCCCAGGGCCTTGGCCGTCGCGGCGATGTCAGCGCCATCCTCTTTCCCGACCCAGCGCGGGTAGAGGGCTGCCGCCGTGGTAATTCCGGTAGTCGTCAGGGCTGCTGCCACACCGCTCATGTAGTGGTTGGGTTTGCCGCCGAGCGACCACGACGTCGCCACCCGGTCAGCCTTGACGAAACTGAGTGCCATGCCGCTGGCGACGCCGGCCCCGATCCACGGCGCTGCAACCAGACCACGTCGAAGTTTCTCGGGGACATATTCGTTGAGGTCGGGCAGGGAGTCGTCGGGGCGGATGAGCCCCAGGAGCACGGCGACGGCGCCCAGATTGAGATCCCATCCGATGCCCACAGCGCGAGGCACTAGCAGGTGCGGGTTCTCAGGTTCGAAACCGCGCAGCGCAATGCGGGAGCCGCTCCCCCACGGCGCACCGACGGGGATGCCGAACAGGCGACGCACGCCATCATCGTCTCGAGTCCAGAGGTTCATGATCTCTCCTTGCCAGAAGTGTTGTGGTTATCGTTGGTGGCACGGTCGACGGCGGCTGCGATGCGCGACCACTCATCGATGAGCTCTGTCAGGTAGCCTCGACCGGCGGCAGTCAGGCGATAGATCTTGCGCGGAGGCCCTGACGGCGACTCCTGCCACTCGGTCGAAACCAGATCACCGCGACGCAGTCGGTTGAGCAACGGGTACAGCGTCCCCTGGGACACGCCCAGATCCGTCTCCTTCTCGAGCCTGTCCACGAGTTCCCCTCCGTAGGACGGTTTGCTCGCCAGCAACCCGAGGACGACGAGTTCGAGCGCACCCTTGCGCAGTTGTCGTTCCGCCACGGTTTTCCTCCTCAACCAGTAGCTTGACTAACAATGTACCTTGCATTGCATAGTAGTTCAATGAGGCATCCCCTGCTCTTACCAGAGGCTCGTCGACCGCTCGTTCCAAACGCCGCCTGATCTCAGCGCCCGGCGCCTAGCCCCTCCCGCAAGGTCGAGATGAGGTGCTCGATGAACCCATCGGCGTCGACGTCGCACAGCAGATCGACGTTGGGCTCCTTGCCCCACCGTCCCAGTTCGTCGCCGACAGTCTGACCACGGGTGAGGGTCCCGGTCAGCTCGACGTCGACGGCCAGGGGCCGCGTCGTCGCGAACCTCCTGGTCACCGCATTGGTGACGACGAGCGGGTCGTGCAGGTAGGCACACCACCCCAGCCCGTCGGCCTGGTGGAACTCGAAGTAGAACCGCAGCGCCTCGGACAGCACGCCGACAACAGGGTGGTCGCCCAGCTCCACCACGGCCTGACGATGCTCCTCGTCAAGCCTGATGACCTCGGTGGCCTGCAGAGCTCCGAGCACGATCCGCTCGGACGCCTTGCCCCACGCCTCGAACACCTCGTGGCCAGCCTCAGGGTCCACCGCGATGTTCCACTCGCTCGTCGGGCCAGTGTTGCCGCGGTGATTGATCGCCCCGCCCATGACGTGCAACCGCTTGAGCAACCTCGGCAGCTCCGGTTCCTCGCGCAGCGCCAGGGCAAGGTTCGTCAGCGGGCCGGTGACGATGCCGACCAACTCCCCGGGATACTTCCGAGCCATGTCCACCCACAATTGCGTTCCGGTGCGACCATCCCGCTGACGCCCGCACTCCCCCAACCGGGCATGCCCCAGACCGTGGGGTCCGTGGGTTTCCTCGGCGGTCATCATCGGCTCGACCAGCGGCTCGTCCGCCCCTCGCGCCACCGGGACGTCCATTCCGAGCAGCTCGGTCAGACCCAGGGCATTGCGCAGCACGTCGTCCTGACCGACATTGCCGGCCGTCGTCACCACACCGACGGTCTCGACGTCGTCGCGGCAGGCCAGGTAGGCCAGCGCGAAAGCATCGTCAATCCCGGGGTCGCAATCGAGCAGAACCGGCAAGAAACGTGTGGGCATGGCGTCAGAATAGAGGCCCTCCACCGCACCACTGATCGTTGAGTCGTCCCACCTCACCTTCTGCTGAGGCTGTTCGGGCTGGTCAGAGCGCCTTTGCTCCAGGACTCGCACATCCGCGTGTCCTGCCCCCTCATTGTCCAACGGGTATGTGCCACACATTTCACTGTCCCCTGGTGCCGCCCTGCCCGAATCTTGGAAGGAATCATGCTCGACTGGGTGGACCTCATCATTCGTATCGGAGTCGGCGTCGGCCCCGGAACCCTCATCGAGATAGGAGCCGACGGATTCGGTGCAACTGATCCCCATACCCTCCATACGGACACGTCTCGTAGCATCCCCAGTCCGGCCTGGAGCCCCTCGGTTTGGTCGTGAGCCTTCCTGGAGGACACTTGGCCTTGTCAGAGCAGGTCGTCAGCCACGTGCGTGACGACGCTGGCGAGCGAGTGTGAGGAAGTCATGACCATCGAGGAGAAGGAACCGTCCCGCGCTGAGAGGATCTTTGCGGGCACCGTCGCGTTTACGATCTGCATGGCCGTGGTGTTCGCGATCGTGGCGATCTTCATCGGTTGGCGCTGGTCGCTGAGGATGTTCGTCGGAGTCCTGCTCATCGGAATCCCCGGCGAGATCCTGCTGGAACTGGTTGGCGAGAACCGAATGTTCCCCCGCGGCGGAGGCAAACCGGGCCAGACACGAGCTGCACGTTTGCTCATCCTGACGCTCATCCTCGCCGCGTGGGCTCTCATCGTCCTCGCCCTCACCGCCCTCATCCAACCGTGGTACGGCGCCGTCGGGGAAATGGCGTGGGTCATGGTGATCGGGATCCTCGCGATCCTCATCCAGGGGATCCGGGACACCCGGAAGAAGAAGTCCTAGCCCCTCACCATGATCACAGCGCCGAGACTCCTCCCTGGCGGCCTTTTGTACCTCTCACGCCAGATGTTCAGGACGTCGGAGACCGTCGGCTGCTTGTCCGCGGGAACGCCGGACTGGAACTCGTCGTCGTGGATCTCCATGTCGAAGTGAGCCGACACAGCACGTACTCTCCTCTAGAGAGGCCTAGACCCCTTGGAATTGTCGAACATGTCGTCAAGGTGGGTGGGCAGGATAGTCTGGCCACACTGGCCACATAGGCTGGATCCATCGAGATTGTGGGGCAATGGCTGCCTTGCAGATACCAATCCGATCGGCGCGACCGGTCACTGGCCCACACCCGCAGCACGAATCTCACCAGGAAAGGAAGCGTTGACCATGAAGATCAACGACAACGGCCCCAAACCGAACGCCTTCGACATCGAGACCGCAACGAAGGAGAACACGAACTACCGCACCACCGCCTGGACCGGTAAGTACCTGCAGGTGACGCTCATGTCCATCCCGGTGGGAGAGTCCATCGGCCTGGAGGCCCACCCCGACACCGATCAGTTCCTGCGCCTGGACTCCGGCAAGGGGCGCTGCGTCATGGGACCGGCTGAGGATCAGCTCGACTTCCAGCAGGACGTCAGCGACGGCTGGTCCGTCCAGGTCCCGGCCGGCACCTGGCACGACGTCATCAACACCGGTGACGAGCCGATGCAGGTCTACGCCATCTACGCCCCGGTCCACCACACCCCGGGCATCGTCCAGGAGACCGCCGCCAAGGCTGAGGAGGACGAAAAGTCCGGAGCCGACGTCCCACCGGAGTGGAGCGTCCAACCCGACAAGACCGCCGACGATCTGCACGCCTGAGAAACACCATCCGTCCAGGGCAGGCGGCGATCACCGCCTGCCCACCCGACTGTGTAGACGGCGGGCCTGTCCGCTGACGACTACTACTGAAAGACCTGAGGGCCGTGAAGAACTAGTGGCCGGGGACGAGTAGCTGCTGCGGCATTTCTCCGTAGCGGGCTGGGGTTGCGATACCTGCTGCGAGAAGCGCGTTCGTGGCAAGGATTGGCTCGACGCGGTTGGCAAGCCAGTCCTGTTGAAGGCCAGTCTTGGTAGCGACTTGGTCAAGCGCTACGAAGATCTTGTAGATCGAGTGATCGCTGAACTGGCGATGGTCTCGCTTGGCTCGCCGGGCAATGTTAGAAAGGATCCCTGGGCGGTCGAGAACAGAGTGGTTCCACAGCTTCGCGCAGTGAGCGTTGCGGTTGCGCAGGTAGACAAATGATCGGACTTGACTTGGCAGCGTCGTTGGAGAGACGTTCATCGAAATCGCCACGTCTTGCAGCACTCCGGACTTGCTTGAAGCCTCGATGAGCCTGGACAGACTTCCAAACGAGAAGGCCTCCACAGCTACCCAGATGGGCATGCGTGCGTACGCTTCCGTGCTGTAAGCATTACCCGTCTTGATCTCGTCACGGTAGTGAGACACAAAGGTCTCCTTGCTCCGGTCCAGATTCGACAACGCATGTTCTTCTACACGTTCGCCATCACGACCAGGCGATTGCGTGAATCCCTCACCCCGAGCGAATGCTCCAATCGACCCGACTTTCTGTGCGTAGTAGTAGGCGAACCGGGTTCTCAGGAGAACCTCGATCGGGTGGAGGACTTCGTCGCAAACCGCAACTAGGTCTTGCTCCGCTTCGTAGAGACGCTGAATTACTTCGAAGGATGAACCATCGAGGAAACGATCGTCGCCCGCCGTAGGGTCCACTTGCCAGTACCGGAAATATCCCGAGAGCCGGTAGTAGTTCACGCGAGATAGGAAATCAGCTGCTGTTGCGGTATCAGTTACGGTCAAACCGCGTTCTTGAAGCAGTTCAACTTGTTCGTCGTAACTGAGCCAGCGCTTAACCATGAGCTTTCTAAACACTGAAAGGCCCCGGTCATTTGTGCATTGTCCCTCGCGGGACTAGAGGCCTGACCGGGGATCTATCACATCTCATAGTACGTCAACGTAGCCGTCTCGTCAACGCCACGACGAGACTCACGCATGGTCCCCGCATAAACAGGGCCCGTGCCTCACACACTTTTCCGCGTGAAAGCGTCAGGCAACAGCGACGACCAAGGGTATGGATGGTGAGGGGGTGTCAATGCAGGCTTGCTATGAGGTGACCAAGAATTACGCGGCCGCCTATGCGTCGACGTCGACAAAGGACAAAGGGCATCGTGGATCAGGTGGTCGAGGTGACCGGCTGGAACCGCGACCACACCCGCCAGCAACTGTGAGCCAGGATGGGCCAGCCCAAGAGCCGCGCGAGCGCCACCGTCAGGGTCATGGACACACGCCGTACCAAGGGCTGCAAGTACTCCTCCGACGCCCACACAATCCTGCCCACCGTGTGGGCGACCAGTGGCGGGTTGTGCGGCAAGTACTTGGCGGTATCGATGAACGACTTGCTCGACGCGATGGAGGCCGAAGGCTGCCCAACGCGATCACCATCGGCACAGCCGGTGCCCAGGTCGAATCCGAACCCGGGTTCTTCGAGGTCGACATGGTTACTCACTGCGGGTTCACGGTGAAAGGCGAGTTCTGTCAGACGGTGAACGTCACCGGCATCCGCCGCGCCAGTTAACCCCAGATTTCACGGGAAAACTACATGAGGCGAGGGCCCCCATTTCGCGGGGACGTGACAGTGAGGCACCGCAAATCGATCCCAGCCTTAGCCCTGATACCGGGCGATCCTCTCCTCCAACCCGGCTTCAACACCGGGCCACTCAGCGCGGATTACCGAGAAGTAATCAATATCGGCGATGGTTCCGTCAGCCGCCGGACGGAAAGATCGCAGCGTGCCTTCAAGCTGTGCCCCAAGCCGGGCAATCGCCGAACGAGAGCGGGTATTGCGATGATCACAGCGCAGGGCGACCCGGTGCATACCAAAGTCCTCAAAGGCACGCCGGAACAACATCAGCTTCGCAGACGGGTTCACCACCGTGCCCCACACGTTACGACCATAAATGGTGTACCCGATCTGGCAACGAATCCCCGGAACAATGTCATACAGACCGGTCCGGCCAACGAACCGTCCGTCAAGTTCGACGGCATACATCTCGAAATTGTCCGCCTCGATCAGTGACCGGAGATGGTCGCGCATCTGATCGTCAGACGTTGGAAACGGGGTGGAATTGCCCTGCCAACTCTCCTCGTCGACGATGGCGCGCAGCTTAGGCGCGTCGGTCAGTTTGAGAGGACGCAAAGCGACCGGACCCACAGCAAGAGCAGTCATGTCGGCAATCCTAACTCGACACATCTGAGGAGCACCCGATCTCGTCATGCGAGTCAATCAGGAAGCTGCGCATGGCTAGCCTGCGTACATGTTCCCCGGGAAGCATCTCCAGGGACAAAGGATGTTGGACTTCCCACCCACACCGCCTGATATGTGAACAGGCTAGGCTCCTTTCAGATTATTTTTCACGGCACAAGGGCGTCATTTCCTGGTGCGTTGTTCGTCTCTACCACAACGGTTCATCGCCACGGTTCCCGTGTTCGCCTTTTCGTATTTTACCCACCACATAGAATGAATTGGTCGAGATCGTGGGGCAACGACAGCCTCACCGAGGCCGATCCAGCCATCGAGACTGCTGCCAAGGACGAGAAGTCCGGGGTCGACGTCCCGCCGCAATGGAGCGTCCAGCCTGCCAAGAGAGCAAACGATCTGCATACTTGAGTAACCCAGCGTCGACCCAGACCAGGAGCCCCCCGATGACACCCCAGACTCGCCCATGACGATGAAGAAGAACTCCCTCGTCCTGGCGATCTGCATCATCGTCTTGGAACTCATCGGCGGGATGCAGACCTACCTCACCCAGCTCATCCTGCCGATCATGGCAGCCGACCTTGACGCCCAAGACATGTACGGCGTCATCACTGGGGTCGGATCCATCTCAACCATGGTCGGCTTGCCCATCGGTGCCGCCCTTCTCCAGCGCTGTCGACTTCCCCGCCTTCTCCTGACGGCCACCTTTGTCCTCATCATCGGCGCCACCGCCGTCAACATCTAGATCTTCCTCATTGGCCGCGCGATCAGCGGGCTCGCCGGAGCCTGCCTGGCCATGGCGTCGATCGGCGCTGTTGCCGTCGGACTGACCGGACGAGCCCGCCAGCTCACCCTGGCCTTCAACTCCGCGAGCTGGGTCGTCGCGTCCATCGTCGGCCCGAGCTATGCCGCATAGGTCACCAATCTGCTCTCCTGGCGCTGGGCGATGCTGTGCTACCTGCCCTTCCTGCTCGCCGCGCGGATCATCATCGCCGAGAACCTCGACTCCAACCAGCACCCCGACGACTCCCCTATGCCCCTCAAGGCCACCGGGCTCATCGCCATCGGCATCATCCTCATGATCGTCCCGGTGCCCTCACCGTGGAAATACGTCCTCATGGTCTCCGGATTTCTCATCCTGGGCTGGGTGGCCATCATCTCCATGCCGCCGCATACCTTCACCACGGGTGGCATCCGTCTGCACGCCCTGGCAGGTCTGTTCTTCCTCACCGGCGCCTACTACTCGGCCAATGAGTTAGTCACGCTGAGTTACCACGACCTCTTCAGCGGCAGCGCCAAAGACCTCGGCTACATCATTCTCGGAGGTGGACTCGGATGGTCCGTCACCGGAGTCCTTGCCGGCCTCAAACCTGCCAAGAATCCACGTCATTACCTCATCCGAATCGGGACAGGCGTCGGACTCATCATCACCGCCTCGACCCTCATCACCGTCGCCCTGGCCACCCGGATGGCCGGCCTCCCACCCCACCCGACGATGGTCGTGCTGTGGATCAGCGCCGGGATCGGCATGGGGGTCGTCTACCTCGACGTCCTCAGCACCCTCTTCGAGGACCCCATCGTCCCCGACGGCATCCCCATCGAGGCCATCGCGGGATCATCCGTCATCGTCGAGAATCTTGCCAGCGCCATGTTCGTCCCGCTACTCACGTCTCTGGTCGCGGTGGCCTTTCCCCAACACGGTACCTCAACGCCGATCACCCCACCACGCTGGCCTTACGCCCTGTCCTGGGGTCTGGTTGCCGTGCTCGCCGTCATCGCACTGAGCTATCTCATCCGCTCCGGGCACAGCGAAAAGGCAGCGTGGCTGGCCAAGCCTGCCGAGGCAGACCAGTCAGATCGCGCGGCCCAGGCTCAGCCCTCAGTCAGGTGAGAACTCCGAACAAACCTGCTCAGCTCCCACTCCGACGAGCTTTCCCAGGAGGACGAGGAGAGCACCAGAACCGCCCTCGCCAAGGACGGGCAGGACGTTCGGGGCCATCTTGACGCAGATACCGGGGGGCCAGCACCGCGCACCCGAGAACCAGGGGTGGCCAACTGCACCAGAAGCATGGCACCATGCGCGCTCGGCAAGGGTCTGGCCGATGCGACGCGCTGTACCCCCGCCAGCAGCAAAGTGTGGAGTTGCTTGAAGATGTCGCCTCCTGGCCAGGGCCATCAGTGAGCTGGAGACCCCACTGTTTGACATGCACCCCGATGGACGGTGATGAGTCACAACGCGGGATGGGGGAACAGCAGGAGGATTCCCCGTCTGGGAATGCGATCATTTCCGCGTGACCGCGCCAGGGAACAGCCCGTGCTCCATGCCGGCGATGATGAATTCAACCTTGAGATCAAGATTGCCGCGCTCCCCCAGATCCTGCATCCCGAAGATGTCGGGGAGGCCCTCGGTCATGACCCCGATTCTCTCGACGCCGGTGCGTCCGTCCTCGTCAGCCACCAGATAGGGCTGCATCGAGATGAAGGTCTCGAAGGTGGTGTCCCCGACGAAATCGAAGGCGAAAGCGGCCCCCTCGACTCCTCCGGGAATACCAAGTTCTGCCAATCCCTGCGCAATCGCCGCGCAGCGAGGCATGACTGCCCCAAAAGTCTCTGGCTGAGTCATGAGCACCAGCGGGGCCTCTGGATATCGCTCACACAACGCCCACTGACGGTCGACAATCTGACGAAGGGCGTCCTGCCAACTCGCGACGTTGGGATCGGGTTCAATGTCCACCATGATCTCCGCGATTGCAGCCACTTGCAGTTCCTGACGAGAACTGAACTCCCGGTACAAGGCGGTGGCCTTCACCCCGAGACGATCAGCGACCGCCCTCAAGGTGAAGGTCTCAATGCCCTCGGCCAGGGCTGCATCAATCGCCTGACGTCGCGTAAACGCAGGCCTGCGCCCTGGCCGTTTGCTGATCATTCACGGCCCACGAGCGACCACCCCTCGGCCCGCTCCCGGGCATGCCACAGATCGGCGTAAGCACCGCCGCTGGCAATGAGGTCGTCATGGGTTCCCACTTGGCAGACTCTACCGGTGTGATCGATGACGACGATGCGATCCGCCGAACGGATGGTGTCGAGCTTGTGAGCGATGACGAGGATCGTCGAGAACTCACGCAGCTGGGCCAGGGCGGCCTCGATGTGGGCCTCGTTCTCCGGGTCGAGAGCAGAGGTGGCCTCGTCGAAGAGCAGGATCGGGGCGCGTTTCAGCAAGGCTCGTGCCACCGACACCCGTTGCCGTTCACCACCCGAGAGACGACGGCCACCTTCACCAACGCCGGCGTCCCATCCACCGGGCAGACGAGCTGCGATCTCATCGACCCCGGCCAGAGATCCCGCCTTCCGGACCTGCTCGTCCGTGGCATCCGGGTCACCGATGCGGATGTTCTCCGCCAAAGTGGAGTCGTAGAGATAAACGTCCTGGAAAACCATGGCGAGCTGACTCATGAGCTGCTCGGTGGTTTGGTCGCGCACGTCCAGTCCGCCGACACGCACCGTCCCGGAGTCGACGTCCCAGAACCTCGCCATGAGCCGGAACAGAGTCGTCTTGCCAGCCCCCGAGGGGCCGACAATGGCCGTCAAACCCCCCGCTGGAGCAGTGAACGTGACGTCATGGACGACCGGGTGCTCCTTGTCATAACCGAAGGAGACGTCTTCGAAGGACACCTCACCGGGAGCTGTCATGTCGCTCGGGGCCTCGGGCTCGGGAAGCACCTCAGCCGAGAGGATCTCGTCGACCTCACTGACCGGCTTGCGCGCGGTCTCGACGGACAGAGCAGCCGAGACGACGTCCTCCAACACCTTGGCGTAGCGCAGCGAGACGCCGACGAAAGCGACCGTCGCGACCGGGGCGAGGGTGCCGTTGCTGCCCATGCGCGCGGCCAGCACGATGAGGACGACCGCGACCGCCTGGGCACCCAGACCCGAGAGGAAGTTCGCCGTCACGCCCAGCCCCAGACACTTACGAGCGGCGCGTTCATTGGCCCGGCGTGCATTCCGAAGCGGCTCGTAGCCCTCGGCTCGTCCGGCGGCCCTCAGCACTGGTTGGGTCTCACAGAACTCGACGATGCGGGCAGCCAGTTCCTGCTCGGTCGGCTGGACCACCGACTCACCGCGAAGCCACAAGGCCCGCGAGGCGATCATGATCAGACACATCGCAGGCATCGAGATGAGCAGGGACAACCCCAACTGCCACGACCAGAACCACGAGAGCACCATCATGACGACGGTGGTCGCGGCACCGCGCACGAGTGGGGCGGTGAAATGTGCCAACCCCTCGCCCAGGTGCATGAGTCCCTGAGTGAGAAGGCGGGACAGGCGGCCGGGGAAACTCGAGCGGAACCATCCCAGTGGCAGGCTCGCCACCTGGTCGCCGATGCGCACGCTGAGTTTTCCCATGACATCCATCGCGGCGAGATAGCCGATCGTCGACTGGAAGTACGTCACGACGGCCCCGGCAACGGCCAGGGCGACGAGCACCCACACCCAGCCCTGCCAGGTCAGTCCCATCGAGGGTCCACCCTCGACGAATGCCGTGATCGTCGGAATGATGGCGAACAGGCCAACTCCCTCGAGGACTCCCTGGACACCTGCCAGCCACAGGGAGCGACGGAACTTGGCAGCCCCTTCCTCGGTGAGAAGGGGCCTGAAGGTGTTCAGGAGCAGGATGTCGCCCGCCCAGGAAAGGCGGGAGTTCATGGTCGTGGTCATTGAGTGACTCCTTCCATCGCTCGCCCTGCCGACAGACGCGCCCAGTAGGGCTGGTCGGCCAATTCCTCGGACGAACCGCAAGCTACGATGCAACCGCCCTCCATGACGCAGATGACGTCAGCTCCGGCCACCGACTCGGCGTGGTGACCGATGGCGAGCACAGTTCGGCCCCGGGCCAGTGCAGCCAGGGCCTGCTGGATCTCCGCCTCGCAGTCGGGATCGGTGGCGGCCGTCGCCTCGTCGAGCACGAGGATCGGGGCGTCGGCGAGCACAGCGCGGGCGATCGACAGCCGCTGCTTCTGACCACCCGAGAAATCGGTGTCCTCACCCAGGACGGTGTCGAAACCCTTCAGCAGTGCGTCGATGTCGTCAAGAATGTGGGCGGCACGAGCAGCCTCGCACACCTGGTCGTCGGTGGCGTCGGGACGGGCCAGGGTGATGACGTCACGGATGGACCGACGCTGCATGTACGGATCCTGGAGGACGAAGGACACCAACCGGTAGAGGTCGTCCTGGGCGAGGTCCTTGAGGTCGACCCCACCAATGCGTACCACCCCGGAATCAGGGTCGCGGAAGCGGGCGAGCATCGTCGCCAGGGTCGACTTGCCCGACCCAGACGGCCCGACGAGAGCCGTCACCGTCCCCGGACGCAGCGTCAGGTTGACGTGGCTGAGCGCCGGGATGACGCCGTCAGGGGTGAGGTAGGAGGCGCTGACGTCGTCAAAGGTGACCGTCATGTCGTCAGGAATCCGCGCGCTCGCGTCAGGATGACTGATCTGCTCGATGGACAGCACGTCCTGCAGTCGCAGAGCCGCATTGCCGGCCTGTTGGTAACCCCATGCCATGGTGCCCAGCACCTCGATGGTGCGCGGCAGGACCAGGGCGATGAGTGAGCAGGTGAGGACGTCGGTGACGCCCACCCAGCCGGCCTTGGCCATGAGCAGGCCGAATCCCAGGTTGATCGCCATGAGGGCGGCCACCGAGATCACCGACAGCGACAGCGCCGACGCCTTGATGAGCGGGCCACACCAGTTCCAGTAGAACTGGGCGAACTCCTCGCACGCACGGGTGAAGCGACGATGGGCCTTACCGGTCTGTCCGAAGTTCTTGACGACATGGATACCCTCCGTCAGCTCGATCGCCGAGGATGAGATGTCGGCCAGTTTGTCGTCCATCTCGGCGGTCTTGGTCGCCATGTCCCGCATCGTCACCCACTGCAACAGCGCGTAGATCGGGAAGGTGGCGATGGAGAGGAGCCCCAGCCGCCAGTCCACCACGAAGGCGTAGACGAGCAGGACGAGCGGAACTCCCACGGCTGCGGTCTGCTCGACCGGCGCATGGGCGACGAGCATGTGGATCTGGACGGTGTCGTCCTGGATGGCCTTGCGCACTCGACCGGTTGACGACGAGCTGAACCAGGCCAGCGGCGCCTTCGAGATGTGGTCGATGATGCGATCCTGCAAGATGTTGCGCACCTTGATGTCGGCGATGTGAGTGATGAGGAGGGCCACCACGTAGAGCATGGCCTGGATACAGAAAGCCATCCACAGCACATTGGCGGTATGGGTGAGCGCCTCACGGTCGACGTGATCACCCAGCAGGATCGCGCCGAGTCTCGTCAGGGCCACATACGGGGCCAGTGCGACGATGCATGACACCACGACAAGGATCCGCGCAACGATGACGTACCCACGAATGGGCCTCATGATCATCGACAGGGCCTTGCCGCCGGCACGGTGCTTGGCCTGATAGTCCTGAGTTCCTCCCGGCGCGACAGCGTCGGGGCACACCTGCGGGGACGTGGAGATCTCGGTCACTTCGTCAGTCCTGCCCGCTGGAAGTGCTTGCGACCCACCTTGATGCCCAACCAGCCACCGGCCAGCCCCAGCAGGAAGACGATGACGGCCCATCCCGCCACCAGGCCAGGTGTGAACAGTTCCCGCATCGCGTTGGAGTAGTCGGCACCCATCTGCTCGGTGATCATGGCGTAGTACTCGTCGGCATTCACGAGCATCGGGATGAGCGGCACGATCATCCACAGCACGAACACGGCATACCCGAGCATCGCGCGGCTCGTCGTGAGACGGGTGCTGCGGCCGGCATTGGTGATGATGATGTCGGAGAGGAATCCGAGCACTATTCCAGCCGGGATCACCCAGATGGTGTGCCCCGGGCTCATACCGAGCCCGACGAGCAGACCAGTGATCGTCATGGTGCCAATTTTCGGCACCCGTGCAACTGACAACATGAGGACGATGCCGCCCAGCAGGATGCCCAGGATCCAACCGACGAACATGAAGGCCGGACCGGCGAGACCGATCATGCCGCAGGCGTAGAAGACGACGAAGAAGATCACCGCGAAGATGGCGATACTCACCAGGTCACGCGTTGTCAGACGGGGTTTCATGATTGTCCTTTCAGAGTGGTGATGTTGATGAGGTAATCCCCACATCGGGCCATGAGCTCCGGGTCGTGGGTGATGACGATAACGACCTTCCCAGCGGTCGCGAGATCACCGACGAGGTCAGCGATCGAGGTGAGGTGACGAAAATCGGCACCCGATGTGGGCTCGTCGAAGATGACGACCTCCTTGTCCTGAGCGATGGTGGCCGCCACGACGAGGCGCTGGGCCTGCCCACCGGACAGTGACAAGGGGTGACGGTCACGTTGGCCGACCAGGTCGAGACGTTCCAGGAGCGCCGGGACGTTGGCGGCATCGCGTTGGCGCGGGTCCAGACCGAGGGTGACTTCCCGCTCCACCGACTCGCTGAACAGCTGACGGCGGACGTCCTGCATGACCATCCCGCACGATTTCTGCCTCCTGCCGGTGCTCCACGGCTCTCCCATGCCGATACGGGCGCTGGGCGGGGACTTTTCGAGCCCGCAGATCAGTCGGGCCAAGGTCGATTTGCCCGCGCCATTGGGGCCGGTGAGGATCGTCACCGCTCCGGCCGGCAGGAAGAGGGAGTCGACGTCGAGAATCGTCGGGCCATGCCCGTAGGAGAAGGACAGGTGCTCGACCATCAGCCCAGTCGGGAGTTTTGGGCCATCGGTGTTGGAGGAGGCTGCGGCGGTCGGCGGCTCGGGTATGTCCACCGGGACGACATCGACGGCGCGGAGGCCACGTTCGGTCCGTTCCATGTCCGTCAGGCTGAAAAGATCATCGCCGGTCATGGTTTCGGCGACCCTGCCGTCAGAAATGCGATGAACGACGTCGACCATCCCACGGAAGAGGTGCAGCCGATGCTCGGCAATGACCAGCGTCTTCCCGGAGGCCTTCAGCTGGGCGACGAGGTGGCGAAAATCGTCGATTCCCTCGGCAGAGAGATTCGAGGTCGGCTCGTCGAAGAGGAGCAGATCGACGTCAGTGACCAGGGCACAGGCACACGCGACGCGCTGCAACTCCCCTCCCGAGAGGGTGTCGAGCCGCCTGTCGAGCAGGTGTGCGATGCCGGTCTGGCCGACTGCCCGAGTCATAGCGTCGCGGATCTCAGACGGGTCGACCCCGTAATTCTCCAGCCCGAAAGCCAGCTCGGTTCGCACGCTGGAGGTGAAGAACTGGGTGCGAGGATTCTGGAAGATCATCGCCGAGGTGCGCCCGACGTCGTGGAGTTCGACCCCGGCCAGATCAGTGCCGTCCACCTCCGCCTTGCCACGCATGGTGCCCTCGAAAAACTTCGGGACAAGGCCATTCATCGTCCGCAGCAGGGTGGACTTCCCCGATCCTGATCCCCCAATGAGCAGGGTCAGGGTCCCGGGCCGGATCGTCATGGTGATGTCCCGGAGCTGGTCCACGGCCTCTCGGTCGGGCGTGGGGCCGTCATCGAACGGGGACCCGTCGAGGTCAGGGACCGGGTAGGCGTAGGAGACGTCGGTCAGGCTGACGCTCATGCGATCACCTCGGTCACGCGCCAGGCAATCAACGCGACCAAAACCGTCAGCACGACGACGTCACCGAGACGGAAACGACTCGGGTCCAGGGTGGACCGGGATTTTTGTGCACCCAGCCCCTTGATGATGGCTGCGGCGGAGAGCTCGTCGGCGATCCGGGCAGCCGAGGCCAGGAAGGGGATGACGACGTATTCCCCCGTACGCAGCGGGTGGCGCATGGTTGAGCGGGCGCCGGGTCTCAGGCCTCGCAGGGTCATGGCCTGGACGATCGCCCGCAGCTCGCGCACTGCCATCGGGAAGAACCTCACCACGACCATCACCGGGACCTGCACGACCCGCGGCGCACGCATCTGGGTGAGGACTGAACCAACCCGGGTGACGTCGAGAACCTTGATCGCAGCCACTGCCGAGCCGAAGACTCCTGCGAAGCGGAACATCCAGAAGGCGATGAAGACCAGAAATGCGGAAACAGCCGAGTGCCATAGAGCTGGAAGGGCGAAACAGCAGAAGACCCACACCAGGACAAAGGCCAGCCACCCGATCCACGTCGTGGGGCGGGTCGTGAGCACGAGTGACACCGCGACGACACCGAGGCAGGCCAGCACCAGAGGCGTCGACCCCGCTCCCATGAGAAGGACGTTGAGAACGATGACATAGAGGAACAGGGTGCGTGGGTCCACAGCACCGTGGAACCCCCGAGTGCGGGGCCGATGGGTGGTGGTCAGCGCGCTTCCGGCCATGGCGCGGGCCATCGGGAGCGGGGGGATGTCACCTTGTCGGGCCACGGTCACCTCGTCACAATTCATAAGGCAACCCTAACTCATTAGTTATCATCGTTAACAAATAGGGGTCATTCACGCCCTGGCAAGG
>OKGH01000117.1_pt1 | contig 15217 bp, 13 predicted proteins | sample 1611211 | NCBI WGS metagenome assembly OKGH01 (sample SAMN04436718, study PRJEB24849) | human gut metagenome | biome: human gut; feature: NICU; material: stool | host: Homo sapiens | place: USA: Saint Louis, MO | collected 2010-09-29
ACTTCGGTCTGCTCACCAGCAATCCGATCATCACCGACGATGTCGCCCGACTCTTCAACCACCTGTCGGGCATGACGGCCGAGAAACGCTATCGCCGACTTCTGGTGGCCCCCGAGGGGATCCGCAACGGCATCGTCAAGGCCATCAACCATGAGATGGCGAACAAGGAGGCCGGCAGGCCAGCTCGCGTGCGCATCAAGGTGAACTCCATCGTCGACGAGCGGATCATCGATGCCCTGTACCGCGCCTCCCGAGCCGGCGTGCCGGTGGATCTGTGGGTTCGCGGTATCTGCGCCATCAAGCCGAGCATCCCCGGACTCAGCGAGAACATTCGGGTGCGTTCGATCCTCGGCCGATTCCTCGAACACTCCCGAATATTCTGGTTCGAGAACGGCGGTTCGCCCATCGTGGCCATTGGCTCGGCAGACCTCATGCACCGCAACCTGGACCGACGAGTCGAATCGCTGGTGGGGCTGTCCAACCGCACCCACGTCGCCGAGATCGACGACCTGTTCAACCTCGCCTTCGACGAGAACACCGTCTCCTGGCAACTCACCGGCGATACCTGGACCCAGGTGTCGCGTGACTCGGAGGGCAATCCCCTCACCGATCTGCAGGAGGAGCTCATCCGTCGTACCAGAATGCGGAGAAAATGAGTCACCGCAAACCGATTCGGGCAGCTGGTGCCGTCGTGCTGCGTACCCGAACAGACGGCACCCGTGAGGTGCTTGTCGTGCACCGTCCCCGGTACCGGGACATCACCCTGCCCAAGGGCAAGCAGCACAAGAATGAGCCACTGCCGTTGACGGCAGTGCGTGAGGTGGCCGAGGAGACCGGCTGCCGGATTCGGCTGGGAGTGCCGCTCCAACCGGTCGAGTACTCGATTCGCAAGGTGGGGCCGAAGGTGGTCTCGTGGTGGATCGGCGAGGCGCTCGAGGAACAGGGGCACTCCCCCGACGATGAGGTTGACGAGGTCCTCTGGCTCCCGGTGGACAGGGCAGATGATCTGCTCACCTATCCCTCGGAGCTCCAGGTGCTCGAGGAGGCGCTGTCGGTCCCCCTACCGACGACGATCATTGTGGTGCGCCACGGCAAGGCCGTGAGCCGCAAGGAGTGGGCCGCCGGAACAAGCAGGAAACATCGCGACGATGCCAGACGCCCTCTCGACCGGCGCGGGAAACGGCAGGCCGAGGCCCTCCCCCAGATTCTCGAATGCTACGCAGTGCATCGGCTGGTGAGTTCCAGCGCTGCCCGATGCGTGCAGACCCTCACCCCCTACGCCAAACAGATCGGGGTCGACGTCCGGGCAGACGATGAGCTCACCGAGGAGGTTCACGCCGAGGACCCGGACCGCACCGAGGCCCGGATGCACCGCATCGTCGCCGACGCGCTGAACGACCCCGCCCACCCAGTGGCCATCTGTGGGCATCGGCCGGTACTGCCACTCATGAATCATGCCTTGGGGGTCGTCTACCATCCCATGTCAACAGCGGAGTGCCTCATCGTTCACCTGGACAGGGACGGAAAATCACTTGCCGAGGAGCGGTTCGACTCGATCATCTGAGCCCTGAGGCGCATGTGCCATCTCGCGGCACGTACATGACGACTGCCAACCCCCCCCCGAGAACGAGACATCCGGGCCATCTCACCTGCTGCCGGACAGCGCAACGCGAGGGCAGCTTTGTTCATTTTCTGTTCACCTACGCTAGGCAATTCGGACACTTCGCTCTTCTAGCCTTGTTGCTGCCCGAGGTCTGGGAAGTCGACCTCGACGCGGAAATCCTGTTCCCCCTAGCATCCAAGGAATTCCAGTGACGAACCGTCTTGCTAAGCTCACCGTCCTCGCCCTGTCTAGCGCCGTTGTCCTCACCGGCTGTGGCAGCAACAAGGATGACAACTCCTCGAGCGACACCAGCTCCAAGGCCGCTACGAGCGCCACCTCCGCTGAGTCCAAGAGCACTGTCGACCCGGCCTCCTTCAAGCCGGCCTGCCCCGCAGGAACCCTCAACGGAGCCGGCTCCTCGGCCCAGGCCAACGCCATCAACCAGGTGATCCAGGACTACGCAGCTGCCTGTCCCAAGACCAAGATCAACTACACCCCGTCAGGTTCGGGTGCCGGCATTGAGTCCTTCATCGGCAAGCAGGTGGACTTCGCTGGTTCCGACTCCGCTCTCAACCCCGACAAGGGCGAGGTTGACAAGGCCAAGGCCACCTGCGGTGCCGACGCCTGGCACCTGCCTCTCGCTGCTGGCCCCATTGCCGTCGTCTACAACGTCGACGGTGTCAGCAAGCTGAACCTAAAGACCGAGACCCTGGCCAAGATCTTCGCCGGTCAGATCAAGACGTGGGACGACGACGCCATCAAGGCCGACAACCCCGATGCCAAGCTCCCCTCGGAGAACATCTCCGTGTACTACCGCGCCGACAAGTCGGGCACCACCGACAACTTCACCAAGTTCCTCAACAAGGCTGCCGGTGACGTCTGGACCGCGAAGCACTCCAAGGAGTGGAAGGGCACCGGCAAGGGCGCTGACAAGTCCGCTGGCGTGACCCAGGCCGTCAAGGACAACAAGAACTCCATCTCCTACACCGAGTGGAGCTACGCCACCAAGAACAACCTCAACATGGCTGCCATCGACAATGGCAACGGCCCGGTCGAGCTCACCGGTGAGAGTGCTGGCAAGGCCGTCTCGGCCGCCAAGACCGCCGGCGAGGGCAACGACCTCCAGCTCGAGATGCAGTACAAGAACACGCCCAAGGACGTGTACCCCGCTGTTCTGGTGACCTACGAGATCGCCTGCTCCGCTGGCAACAAGAACGCCGACGTCCTCAAGGACTTCCTCTCCTTCTACGCCTCCCAGGACGAGCAGAAGAAGATCCAGGATCTGGGCTACGCCCCACTACCCACCGACGTCTCCAAGAAGGCTCTGGACTCCGCCCAGGCCATCTCCTGACTTCCAGGTCGTCAAGCCTTGGTGCAACGCGACCCACATTGCAAGTCGTCACTGTCGTGACGTGACGACCCCCAGTTACGGGAGGGCGAATCGATCAGGGTTCGTCCTCCCGTTCATGCTGAACTGAAGGAAACACATGGTTCCCCCTGCCACTCACAACGACGCCACGCCAAGTGAGCGTCCTTCGCGTGTCAGCGACAATGGTTCTGCCCATGCCCCTGCTGCCACCAGCGCAGCATCGAAGATGAAACCCGTCTCCCGGGTGGGCGACCGCATCTTCTCCGGAGTGTCGTCAACGATTGCCGTCCTGCTGGCCATTCTGGTCCTGGTCATTCTGGCGTTCCTCGTCTGGCATGCAGTTCCCGCCTTGTCGGACAACTCGGAAAACTTCTTCACCAGCCGCAAATGGGCAACGGGCGAGTCCCCGCAGGAGTTCGGTATCGCCGCCCTGCTGTGGACGACGCTCATCTCCTCCCTCCTGGCCCTGCTGCTGGCCGTTCCCCTCGCCGTGGGCATCGCCCTGTTCATCACCCAGATGGCCACCAAGAAACTCGCCGGGCCGGTGGCATTCCTCGTCGACCTGCTGGCTGCCGTACCGTCCATCGTGTACGGCCTGTGGGGCGGGATCGTCCTGGGGTCCTCGGCAATCGAGAACTGGCTCATGAAGATCAACCAGGCGATTCTGGGGTGGATCCCCATCTGGAAACCGGTCGCCGGCTGGGAGAATCCGAGCGGTACCGTCTTCCTCGCCTCCCAGGTGCTCGCAATCATGATCCTGCCGATCATCACCGCCGTGAGCCGGGACGTCATGAGCCAGACCCCCCGCGACCAGATCGAGGCCGCCCTCGCCCTGGGCTCCACCCGCTGGGAGGTCATCAAGCTCGCCGTACTGCCCCATTCCAAGTCAGGCATCATCTCAGGCTCCATGCTTGGTCTGGGACGCGCGCTGGGTGAGACCCTGGCCGTGACGTTGATCCTGCAGACCATCAGTCCGATGGAACTGAGTCAGGGCCTCAATCTGTCGATCTTCACCGGTGGCGAGACCTTTGCCTCGAAAATCGCACGTGACTTCGCCGAGGCGACCAACGACCCGATGGCCTTGGGCGCCCTCATCTCTGCAGCCCTGGCGTTGTTCGTCATCACCTTCATTGTCAACGCCGCAGCGCGGCTCATCGCTGAGAGAGGAGTGAAGAAGTGAGCACCCAAGCCCCCCAGGTGGAGGAGACCCTGGATCTCTCCCGTCCCTCAGGATCACGCACCACCAAGAACGGTGTCGTCTCCGGATTCATGATCCTCGCCACTGCCCTGGCCATCGTGCCCTTGGCATGGCTACTCGCCTCAGCCCTGCATCGCGGTCTCGGACCGATCCTGCACGCCTCATGGTGGGCCAACACCATGGACCCAAGCCTCGACGTGGCCAAGCAGGGTGCCCTGCATGCCATCGTCGGTACCTTGGTCATCGGTCTCATCACCTCGGTGATCTCGATCCCCATCGCCCTGCTCACCGCCATCTTCCTAGTGGAGTACGCCCGTGGCACCACACTCGCCCGCGTCATCAGCTTCGCGGTCGACGTGCTCACCGGTGTTCCCTCGATCGTCGCGGCCCTGTTCATCTACGCCGTGATCGTCTCGACATTCCACGGCACGCAGTCGGCATGGGCGGCATCCCTCGCCCTGGTGATCCTCATGGTTCCCACCGTGCTGCGCTCCACCGAGGAGATGCTCAAGCTGGTACCGGACTCCCTTCGTGAGGCGTCCTACGCGCTCGGTGTCTCCAAGTGGCGCACGATCTTCAGCGTGGTGCTGCCGACCTCGATCTCCGGTGTGCTCACCGGTATCGTGCTTGGCCTGGCCCGGGTGCTCGGTGAGACTGCCCCGCTCATGGTGTTGGTGCAGTACAACACCACCTTTGCGGACGGGCCCGGATCACCGAACTTCGCCACGATCCCGACGATCATCACCGACGCCTACACCCGTGGCGGCGTCAACACCCCCAGCGTGTGGGGTGCTGCCGTCACCCTCATCATCCTGGTGATGGGGCTGAACCTCATCGCCCGAGCCGTCTCTCGCCGGTACCTGCGCCGGATGGGCAAGTGACAGAAAGCGAGCTGAACATCAATGGCAAAGCGCATCGAGGCCAAGGACCTCAACATCTACTACGGTGACTTCCACGCCGTGGAATCGGTGAACTTCACCGTCGAACCGCGAACCGTCACCGCCTTCATCGGCCCGTCGGGCTGTGGCAAGTCCACCGTGCTGCGCACCCTCAACCGTATGCACGAGGTCATTGCCGGCGCCCACTGCACCGGCCAGGTGCTGCTGGACGGTGTCGACCTGTATGGCAAGGGAGTCGACCCGGTGGCGGTACGTCGCAACATCGGCATGGTGTTCCAGCGAGCCAACCCGTTCCCCGCCATGTCCATTCGTGACAATGTCGTGGCCGGGCTGAAGCTCAACGGCGTCAAGGACAAGAAACTCCTCGACGAGACCGCTGAGCGTGCCCTGCGCGGATCGAACCTGTGGGACGAGGTGAAGGACCGCCTGGACCGCTCCGGCGCGTCGCTGTCCGGCGGCCAGCAGCAGCGTCTGTGCATCGCCCGTGCCATTGCCGTTGAGCCCGAGGTGCTCCTCATGGATGAGCCCTGCTCCGCGCTCGACCCCATCTCCACCCTCGCCATCGAGGACCTCGTCGGTGAGCTCAAGGAGCGATTCACCGTGGTCATCGTCACCCACAACATGCAGCAGGCAGCCCGCGTCTCCGACCAGACCGCGTTCTTCAACCTGCGCGCCCAAGGTGAGCCTGGCCACTTGGTCGAGATCGACAACACCGACAAGATCTTCTCCAACCCGTCGGAGAAGGCCACCGAGGACTACATCTCGGGTCGCTTCGGCTGATTGGCGCGGATTCCTCTCGGCCAACTCAGGCCACGCAGTTCGAGCCGTCACCCCTCGGTCGTCATCACGGGGTGACGGCTCGAAGTGTCTGAGCGCTCCACCACGCCCTGTCCACGCGGTGGACAGAGCCTTGCGACCAGCATGCGTCAGTTCGCGCCACCTGCCTGCTCGGCGCGCTCAGCCAGTCCCAGCAACGCATTCTCCACGACCTCGGTGAGCGCCGGATGGATCCAGTACTGACCACGAGCCATCTGTCGTGCCCCAATACCGAGACTCATCATGGTGATGAACGACTGCAGCAGGATCGACGCCTGGGGGCCGATGACGTGCGCGCCGAGGAGGCGTCCGGTACCGGGCTCACCGAGCAGCTTGACGCAGTGCCCCTGGTCCTCCAGGGCCCAGCCGTAGGCGACGTCGGAATACTCCTGGACGAAGGACACGTGGTCCACTCCGTCCTGGCACAGCTGACGCTCGGTGGCACCCACCGAGGCCACCTGCGGATTGCTGAACACGGCGTGCGGGACGAATCGTTCGTCGGAGCTCACGAGATCCTCGGGGTGAAGCAGGTTGTGTGCCACGACACGAGCCTGGGCATTGGCGACGTGTTTGAGTCTCCAGTGGGAGCAGACGTCACCCAGGGCCCAGATGTGCGGCACACTGGTGCGCTGGTGCTCGTCGACGATGACGAAGCCATCGTCGTCCACCTCCACGCCTGCGGCCGTCACATCGAGCCGATCCGTGTTGGGGATGCGCCCGGTGGCGTTGAGGACGAGGTCGGCCGGGTAGTCGTACGACACGCCGTTCTCGTCAACGGTCTGGACGACGAGATGATCACCCGCATCGACGTCGATGGCCGTGACCTGCTCACTCATCCGTAGCGACGCCACCTTGGCGAACTCACGGGTGAAACGCTCGGAGATCTCGGTGTCCTCCTTGCGCAGCATGAGACCGGAGCGATTGATGATCGTCACCTTGGTTCCCAGGGCCGAGAAGACGTGGGCGAATTCTGCAGCGATGAACCCAGCACCCAGGATGATGAGACGTTCCGGCTGCTCGGACACCCGCATCACCTGGTCGGAGGTGACGATGCGTTCGGCCCACCGCGAGTCATCTATGCCAGGCACGTGCGGCACCCGGGGACGTGATCCGGCTGCCAGGACGATCTGATCGGCAGAGATCGTCGTCTTGCCCACCCGCAGGGTGTGCTCGTCGACGAAACTGGCCTCGGCATCGAAAAAGGTGAGATTGGGTTGATCGCGAAATCGCTGCCGCCCTGACAACGAGATCGGATCGATGCGACCAAAGATGCGGTCGCGGATGGAGCGCCAGTCGGCACCGGTGAACTCCAGATCCACGCCAAGCCGGTGTGCCTGGTCCGTGCTGGAGGCGAACTCCGCCGGAACCACATACATCTTGGACGGGATGCATCCCGTGTTGAGGCAGGTGCCGCCGAAGGTACCGGAATCGATGAGGGCGATCCTCCGGTCTGCGAACTCGTCTCCCGGAATGGTGTTGCCAGATCCGCTTCCGATGATCGCGATGTCGAAGTGCTCCATGTTCCAAGTCTCGCACGCGCGGGTGACATGGTCGAGGACTTCCCGCTCAGCAGCCAGGTGCGTGTCGTTCCAAGGTATGGTGCCGAGGCACTGGGTCAGGACACGGTGACGAGTTTGAGCGCCTTGGTGCCATCGGCGTCAATCGTGATGAGGACGTCTCCAGACCTCACCGGGGCCGAGACCGACCATCGTCGCCACCCCCGATGGTCGGGTTGACCGGGCGTGATGACACCGCGAGAGATGAGATCACCCTTGCCAGCGAGGTTGATCCGGTAGCTGATGGCGCGCACCTTGCGTTGCACCTGGCCCTCGATCGTGAGTCTGGTTGCCGCCAGGGTCTGCCCGGACTGGGGACGATCGATCCAGACCGGTCCACACCGATCGGTACCCTCCTCGATGAAATTGGCCTGTGGGACGCCGATGAAGGGCAGAGAGGGAGAGCCATCACGCAGCAACTGCACTGATTTCTGACCATTGCGATCCCCGACGACAGCGGTGGCCGTGTAGACGAGTTGGCGAATGGCTGCGGTGAGCTTCTCCCGGGAACGGATGGCATCCCAGGCAGCTCCCGAGACGTCCAGGACGATGACGTCACCGTGGACGACAGCCTTGTTGAGCTGCCCACCCATCCACGCCGAGGTGTAGTCCGAGTCGAGCGGGGCGGCATTGATGACTGCTGTCACTGCCGTGCCGAGCTTGTCGCTGGCAGTCGGCAGATCACGCATCTCGCGGTACAGCAGCCCGTCCGAGCGTCCGAGGTAGAGAACCGGCACGTCCTTCTGCAGGGTCGACATCGACTTCTCGTTGGATGGGTCCGGAATCATCGTCTCATCGGCCCCTGGGGCCGGAGCGGAGCGGCGCGGGGCGTGCATGCGTCCCCACACGACTGGAGCCGCGACACCGACCCCCAGAGCTGCCAGGGCACTGCCGACGACCGCTCGTCGGCTGGGGCCACGGCCACGTTGTGACACCTGCCGGATTCTCTCGTCGATGGTCTCCAGTTGGTCACTCGGTGCCTGTTGCGAGGCTGCCTCCTCCAGTGCGACGCGCAGCCAGGATTCGACATGGGCTGCGCCGTCCTCTGTTCGAAATTGCCGCCCCAAGGTGTGTATGGCCTTGTCACGTAGGTTCTCCACCGATCCCTGGCGTAGCCCGAGGACGTGTGCGGTCTCATCCTCGTCCAGGTCGGCCCACAGCAGCATGACGAGGACTTCCTGCTCGATGCGTGAAAGCTGGGAGAGCCTATCCAGTGGACTCGGCAATCCCTGTCGCCCCTCGACGTGCAACCCGGCGCGTCCCTGCCGACGACGCACCTGATTGACGACGGTGGTGCGCAGGTAATCGGCAACGAGGTCATCGGTACGAAACCGGGGATTGATCCGATACACCTCGACAAAGGCGTCGGTGACGGCCCGTTCCGCGTCCTCCCAACGACCGCAGAGCAGAAAGGCCAGCCGTACCAGATCATCCCACTGGTCATGGTAGGCAGATTTCAGCCACCATCCCCGGTCGCGGTGCTCGTCACTGGTCATCGGCAACGTTCCCCACAGGCATCATCGCCGAGGTGCGCATGACCTTCGGGGGAGCAGCGTGCGTCATTCATGAGCGATCTGCCTGACCACCAGTGCCAGCAGAGATGTTGGCCTTGCGAGCCTTCCTGGGCACCAGGTCAATGGCAGGTTCTGCGTAGTCGACGCGCACGATGCGTCCGCCAAGGACCCCGAAACTCGTCACCGAGGCAAGTGTGCACTGTCGAGACCGCGGATCATGGGGCAGCCTGCGTCCTTCGGCGGCACATCGGGCGATCCAGATGGGCAGCTGGTGGGAGACGATGAGTGCCTCACCTGCCGGACCGACTTCCTCGGCCGCATGGAGGATGGCTCGGGTCATGCGTTCGGCGATGTCGACATAGGGTTCCCCCCAGCTGGGTCGGACCGGGTTGACGAGGAGTTTCCAGTTGTGCGGATCGCGCAGCGGATGGTGACCGGGGCCGAAGCTCTGCCCCTCGAAGGCGTTGGCCGCCTCGGTGACGTCATCGTCCAGGTGGACCTTCAGCTCGGGGTGCAGACTGGCGATCGGTGCGATCGTCTCCTGGGCACGCTCCATCGGCGAGCTGACGAGCAACGCAAGTGGCCGTTCGGCGAAGTGCTCCGCAGCCCGAGCCGCCATCCGGCGCCCCAGGGCCGTGAGATGGAAGTCGGGCATCCTGCCGTACAGGACTCCGGTGGGGTTGTCCACCTCACCGTGACGCAGGACGTGGACGGTCGTGGTCTGGTTCATCGTCGCTCTCTCCTTGCTCACGCGGGCGCACTCCCCAACCATCTTTGCAGATGAACCGAAACCCCGGAACCTGCCCAACGACCCCGAACCTGCTCAGCGACTACGCCTGCCACGTCGACGACGTTGGGAGGGGCGAACCACCGGTGATCCCTTGGCGATGAGGTCGTCTCGTCGGTGGGCGGCGAAGTCGGCCAGCGCGTCGGCCAGGGCAGGCAGGGTGGGCTCGGAGGCGACGACGTCGACGTGCAGGCCGTGCTCCTCACAGGTCTCGGCAGTACGCGCCCCAATGGCCGCCACCACGGTGTACTTGTGGGGTTTGCCAGCAATACCGACGAGGTTGCGCACCGTGGTCGAGGAGGTGAAGGCCACGGCGTCGAATTTGCCGGTCTTGATGGCATCACGTGTCTCGGCTGGTGGTGGGGCAGCTCGCACGGTGCGATAGCCGATGATGTCCTCGACCTCCCAACCCAGGTCGGACAGCTGGGCCGACAGTGATTCGGTGGCGATGTCGGCGCGCGGCACGAAGACCCGGTTGATGGGGTCCAGAACGTCGTCGAAGGCTGGGAAGACGTCGGCCAGGGCGGCCGTGGACTGTTCCCCCGTGGGGATGAGGTCGGGACGCACTCCCTGCTTGGTCAAGGCATCCACCGTGGAGTCGAAGATCGCGGCGATGCGCAACCCCGAGTAGGCTCGCGCGTCCAGCCCGATGGCGTCAAGCTTCTCGGTGACGGCCCGCACCGCATTCGCCGAGGTGAACACGACCCACTCGTAACGTCCCTCGACCAGTCCGCGAATGGCCTTGTCCATCTGCTGCGGGGTACGCGGCGGTTCCATCGAGATCGTCGGCACGTCGAAGGAGTGGGCCCCGTAGGCCTGCAGCCGGGAGGGCAGGATCGCCGAGTGGTCGCGGGTACGTGGGATGAGCACCGACCAGCCGAACAGTGGCTTGGACTCGTACCAGTCCAACTCCTCACGTGACGGCCCCTCTGCCACTCGTCCGATGACGACGTGCACCATCTCATCGGACTCCACCCGACTGGCCGGAAGCACCTTGGGAAGGGCAGCCAAGGTGGTCGTCGTGGAGACCTGCTCGGTGGTGGCACCGTGGCGAGTGAGCACAGCCGGCTCATCCTGGTCCCGCCCGGACTCGATGGCATGGTCAACGAGCAGCGGGACTTGTCCAGCAGTGACACGGGCGACGATGAGGCCGCGTCGTGCCCAGGGATGGCCCTCCTCCTGAAAGTCTCGTTTGGCAGCGGTGGGCCCGATGAGCTGAACGTCATGGCCGTGCAGGGTGACACCGGCGTACTCGGGCACCGAGGTGAGCGGGGAGATGCCCGGCATGACGTCGACGTCGATGTCGGCCTTGGCCAGGGCAGCTGCCTCCGCGGCAACGTCTCCGTCGAGGAAGGGGTCTCCGCTCACCAGACGCACGACGTCCAGGCCGCGCCGGGCGGAATCGACGAGCTCAGCGGTGAGATCTGCTTCGGCCTGCTCGTCGGACTCCTCCGCACTGATCCCAGCGGGGACGATACGCACCTCGTCGTGCAGGGCGAGGACGTCGGACTCCACCAGATCGCGATGTGCCGGGCAGGTGAGCACGATGACCTGCGCAGCGTTGATGGCCCGCACTGCTGCGATGGTCAACAGGGACGGGTCTCCCGGACCAGTTCCGACGAACTGGACGCGCGGCTGAGACGTGGCCGTCGGACGACTTTCCGCCCCGGAGGACGCGTCGATCACCGAGGTCGTCTCGCTCATGTGATGTCCCTTCGTCGACCCCTCGTCAAGGACTGATCAACGAGGGTGATAGTATTTGAGCCCGTCGGGCCTGTCGTGCTGAGCATATTCGCCAGGCGCGTCGAGAGCCACTTGTAGCGCATACGCCCTTCTCAGCCCACGCCCAAGCGCACAAAGACTCACGTGAGCTGGCGCGGGTACAGCCTCACGCAGGTTGCGTGAGCGTACAACAACATCCCCTCGAATCCGCCCACCAAGTTTCCCATGCAGGGAGTGGCTTGATGAGGCTATGACGACTCGAGGGGTTGTGTTTTGTGTGTGACGGCCCGGGACGAGCCCTCTGGATCACCGTCCAGACTGACTCATCCAGCCGCCATCAGCATCACTTGCCAGCGCGACGACGCTGGATGCGCGTCTTCTTGAGAAGCTTGCGATGCTTCTTCTTGGCCATACGCTTGCGACGCTTCTTGATGACGGAACCCACTGTTGACCTCTCTCGACATGGCAGTAGCCGCTGACACGTCACGCAACCGTGACAGACAGCTGGCGTGACAAGACGTGATTGCTCGATTCAGTGCCGCAGCAACGATTCCTCGAGCAGACAATCGCCAATTGTACGGCAAACCGGATCAGTCTCCAAGCTGTCGGCACGGGCACGCGGCCAGAGCCACCACTGATTTCCCCTGAGGAAACGCCCGCGACGCTGCGCTGAAATTTTCGCCGCACAGGCACCACTGCTTTTTCCTGGGAAAACGCCACATGCGCCCGGCTGCCCCACACCCTGTCAATCCGTCATCCGGAGCGGTCGCCCATGCTCCTGGCCTTGTCACAGCAGGCCTGCATGGCTCGGGAGAATGCGGTACGCAGGCCATGGGCTTCCAGCTCATCCAAGGCGGCCGCCGTCGTACCCCCTGGTGAGGTGACCTGGTTGCGCAGCGCAGCAGGGTGTTGCCCCTGCCGCAGCAGCTCTGCGGACCCGGACAGGGTGCCGATGACGAGCTCACTGGCCTGGGCACGTGGCACGCCCAGTCCGACGGCAGCATCCATCATGGCTTCCGCCACCAGGAAGATGTAGGCCGGGCCAGAACCGGAGACGGCCGTGGCAGCATCATGGAGGTGCTCGGGAACCTGGACGACGTCCCCCACCCGCTCGAGCGTCGCGGCAACCTCGTCACCCGCCTGCTCAGCTCCCCGTGCCGGGGAGACGATGAACACTCCCCGGCCCACCGATGCTGGGGTGTTGGGCATGACCCGAACGACCGGGCCTGCTTGGCGGACCTGTTGCAGGGCAGTGGTCGGCACTCCAGCGGCGATGGAGACGAGGACGGGGTCGGGACCCAGCCGCGCCTCGCGCAACACGGGCAGGGCCAGATGGGGTTTCACCCCGAGCAGCACGACCTTCCCGGCGCACGCCGCGGCATTGTCGTCACAGACCCGCACCCCGAGTTGACTGCGGATCCGCTCGCGACTGGCCTGGCTGGCAGCAGTGGCGACAACCCCGTCGGGGCGCACGACGTCGGCATCCAGCAGGCCGGCGAGAATGGCGGAGGCCATCGTGCCACACCCCAGGACGGCGAGTGTGACGCCGGACGACTCGCTCACTGGGCAACCACCAGTTCGGCAAGTTGGACGGCATTGAGGGCCGCCCCCTTGCGCAGATTGTCGGCAGTGCAGAAGAGGACGAGCCCGTGACCTTCGGGGGCCGACTGGTCGGCACGAATCCGACCCACCAGGCTGGGATCGGTACCAGCAGCCGAACGGGGGTCGGGAACGTCAACCACCTCGACGCCGGGGGCCGCGCGCAGCAGCTCGGTGGCACGCTGCGGGGTGATCTCGTCGGCGAACTCGGCATGCACCACCAGCCCGTGGCCACTGAACACCGGGATGCGCACACAGGTGCCAGCCACCAACAGATCTGGGATGTGGAGGATCTTGCGCGACTCGTTGCGCAACTTCTGTTCCTCGTCGGTCTCGCCGGTGCCGTCGTCGACGAGGTTCCCGGCGATCGGAACGGCGTTGTAGGCGATGGGGGCGACGTAAGGGCCAAGATCGGTGGGCTGATAGGCGGCACCGTCCAAGGCCAGCTCGGCAGGATCACGGGTGGCCTGGGTCTGGTCGGTCAAGGTGCGCACCCCTGCGAGACCGGAACCGGAAACCGCCTGATAGGTGGCCACGACCAGACGTCGCAGACCGGCCTCGTCGTGCAGGGGCTTGAGGACGGGCATGGCAGCCATCGTCGTGCAGTTGGGGTTGGCGATGATGCCCTTGGGACGCTCGTTGACGTCTTCCGGGTTGACCTCGCTGACGACCAGGGGCACCTGTGGGTCCTTGCGCCAGGCCGAGGAGTTGTCGATGACGACGGCTCCGGCAGCGGCCACTTGGGGGGCGAACTGTTTGGAGGTGGCCCCACCGGCGGAGAACAGGGCGATGTCCAGACCGGAGAAATCGGCGGTGGCGGTGTCCTCGACGACCACCTCACCACCGGCCCACGGCAGGGTGGTGCCGACCGAGCGGGACGAGGCGAAGAATCGCACCTCGTCAGCCGGGAAGTTTCGCTGTTCGAGCAGGGTTCGCATGACCCTGCCGACCTGACCTGTGGCTCCGAACACTCCAAGACGCATGGTCACATCCTAGATGCGCATCAGCGGGGAACCAGCACGTCCCGGATGTCGATCAGCTCCCCGGACGTCCCACCAGTACCACCGCTCACCGATGCCGGACGACGGAGCGCGACAGCAGCCACAGGTTTGCCGGCCGTTCCACCAGGCGACGAATGCCGTACTCGTACCAGTTCGTGCCGTAGGGCAGGTAGACGCGCATCCGTCTGCCGACATCCACCAGACGACGCTGCTCGAGGGGGCGGATGCCGTGGAGCATCTGGAACTCGACGTCGGTGCGTCCCAAGCTGCTCATCATGCGTTCGGTGATCGCCACGAAGACCGGGTCGTGAGTGGCGATGAGGGGCCGCGCCGGGCTGGTGAGAAGGGTGCGCAGGCAGGACGCCATGCGCAGGTCGATGTCGTGGGGACGGATGAGTGTCACCGACGGTGGACCGGTGTACGACCCCTTGCACAGCCGGATCCGTCGACCAGCAGTGATGAGTTCATCGAGCTGGTCGAGGCTGTCGTGTCGAGCGGCCTGCACGACGACCCCGGTGTCGGGGTACTCCTTGAGCAACCGACGCTGCACCTGCATGATCGCATCATGATCGCCAGGCCCCTCGTCGTCGATGGTGACGAGGATGCCAGCCTCCTGGGCGGCGCCGATGACGGTGACAGCGTTGTCGTGGGCCAGGACGGGGTCGACGTCGAGCCCCAGGCCGGTGAGGGCCAGGGAGAGTTCGGCGGTGCCAATGAGCTCTGGACGGGTCCGGATGGCGTTGATGGCGGCCAGGGCCTCGGCAGTGCATGCCGCAGCTTGGTGGCGATCGGTGGCACGGTCGGCCAGGAATCGCACGGAGAAGTTGAGCCCCTTGGACACCTGATCGGCAGCCACCTCCATCGCCACACCGAGGTTGTCTCCGGCAATGTAGCCGCGCGCCAGTTCTCGTACTGGTGTGGTGGACGACACCCACGTCGACACGGCGCTGGTGGTGAGCAGGTCGAAGAAGCGTTCCCGGGAACGGATCGGTGACATCGTCATGCCCCGCCAGTTCGCGTGGTGCAGGCCAGGGCGTCGGCAATGGCCTGCCGAGTCTCGACCAGGCTTCGCGACAGGGCGACGCGACGTTCGCGGGGCCCGGAGAGTCGTCGGGTGTTGACCTCCAGGACGACATCCCCGCGAAAACCGCCC
>OKGH01000119.1_pt1 | contig 14748 bp, 9 predicted proteins | sample 1611211 | NCBI WGS metagenome assembly OKGH01 (sample SAMN04436718, study PRJEB24849) | human gut metagenome | biome: human gut; feature: NICU; material: stool | host: Homo sapiens | place: USA: Saint Louis, MO | collected 2010-09-29
GGTCGACTCGACGACGTGATCGGGGGACAGAACGGTGTAACTCACGTTCCCCACTGTGCGAGATGGTGGCCCGTCGCGCAACTGTGCAAGGGCATCAATGAACGGGGAAGAGGGCCAGCCGGCTGCCGTGTCGATTCCCTGACGGATCGTGGGGAAACGATCACGAATCATGCCTGACATGATGAAAAAGCTCCGGCAAGCCGGAAAATACGCTATGAATTGGTCATGTCAACAATGATGATGGCAGATTCGGTAAATCTTCGACTCGCCCTGATCGGCCTGCCCCTGCCGATGAACACCTCATCGGAGGAGATCAAGGTGGTCGCCCCGGTCCTGGCCCGACAACGTGAACTGCGTCGGGAACTCCCCGAGCAGCGGTGCCCAGCAGATCGACGCGTTCAGGCCTTCCTCGACCGATATCTCGGGGACTGTTCCGAGCATCCGAGCCTCCCCGACACCACCCTCGTTCTCGATGAGTCCGGCTTGGCACGTACCCTGAGCCTGCCCGTTGATGGCGACGAGTTCCACTCCGAACTGGTGGAAAGTTTCCGAGTCGCCAACGGTGTGCTGCACAATCCTCGCAATGATCGACGTACCACTGCTGGTGTCTTCCACATCGCCGAGGGAGGCCTGCCCATCTCGGATGACAAGAAGGCCGTTCCAGCTGACGTCTTCGCCGCGCTGCTCGGCAAGGCATTCCAGGCTCCCGAGGAGGACACTCTGCTGCCCTACTCGGCCAATCAGGACCCCGAACACCAGGCACATGCCTACGCCTCGCTGTACCTGCGTCCACTCGTCGTCCCCGAGGTGCCCGGCATGGTCACCGAACGGCGCATGGAGATCCGATTCTTCGTCCCCGGTGGCCTGGTCTCGAACCTCGATTTCGTCGAGACGGTCTTCGGCAACGCCGGAGACCCACTGCTGCCCGTCAACGACCCGGCCCTGCACCCCTCCTCGTGGACCGGACACACCGGTTGCGTCGTCCTCGCACCCCATCTGAATCGTGTGACGATGAAGGAACTCGGCCTGCCCCACGTGTCCGAGGCCACCGACCGGCAGCGTCGTGACGGAATGTGCTGGCACGATCCCGATCAGCTGTACAACGACGGCAAACCGTTCAAGCTGTGCGCCCGCGACGAGTCCGGTGTCATCGTCACGATCATCGCCGACAACTACTTCGGCTACTGCAAGAAGGAGGTCAAGACCCAGATCTCCTACTCGGCCAATCTTTTCGGGGCCGGGGAGGAGGAACACTCCGGAGGCGCTCGTGCCTACGTCTCCTACGACGAGGGTCAGGAATTCGTCGCCCCCGGTGGCGATTCCGAGGTGTCGGTGAGCGATGTCATCGCCAGCAACCCGGGCGTCTTCGAACCCCAGGAGGGCGGATGGGCCAGATGCACGACGATTGACGACGTCGTCCTGGTCCCGGCTGGGGCTCGGTTCAGCCTCGCCACGGGCAACGTCAGCTGGCACCATGATGCTGCTGATGGCGAGCCGACGCAGGAACACTCCATCGCCCTTCTGGCCGGCACCGATTACATCGATCCAGCCGGGTTTCGCACTCGCATGAGGTTCGACCGAACCGAGCGACTGTGGACGCTCGTCGCCACCGAGGGGAGATCGACGAGTCTGCACAAGCCGTGCACGGTTTCCGGTGGCGGAAAATCCGAGATCTCCAAGGAGATTCGTGACGCATTCCTTGCCGGCAATGCGTACTGTCCCGATTTCGATGCCGACATGGATGCCGTTGACGAGATCCTGCATCGCGACTTCTCCATGAGGTTCAAGGATCCCCAGCTCAGTGGCACGGATCATCGCCCCATCCTCTCACCGGAGCGATCGGTGGGTTCGGTCATCAAGCTGCTCACGGCATCATCGGACTTCACCGATGAGTACAATTCGTGGATCGAATCCATTCCGCCGTTCCGCAAGGAACTCGTCTTCACCGTGAAACGCTATTACCGCCCCGAATGGGGATCGGACTGGCGATCACACTTCTCGGTGGCGCCCACCAATGGCCGACATGGGAACATGGTGCGGTTGGATGGCCAGAAGATTCACGTCAACATGTTGCGCGTCGGGTTCGACGCCGACGGTGCATGGCGGCTGTTCTCGTTGCGTCACGACTATGCACCAGCTGTCAAGGTGCAGACCGAGGATGACATGACTGCCTCCGTGGTCACCCCACCCGGACTCACCACGGGGCCGGCTGGAAGATCACGCAAACTCGTCAGGAACTGTGAGCTGCTGCTGTTCCAGCGTCCCGATGACGCCATCGTTCGTGGCTATGACTCCCAGACCGAGATGGACATGTCTGGTGATGACCTCTTCATCTCCAACTATCAACCTCTCACTCGTGACGAGGTTCGGCAGATGTGCGACGACGTCGTCCATTTCTCCGAGTTCACCGATCCCATGGCGACATTCCTGTCGGACTTCGCGCACGCCGAGCCCGGATCGACTCCGGCATTTGTCGTGTCGAGTGCCAATCCGCGCCTCATCGACGGGGTACCGTCGCGCAATCCACGTTATCTGCAGAAACGGCCCGACATTGCCCAACCACGTCAGACGCAGCTGGCGGACCTGGCGAGCCACCTGCACCACCGGGTGCCCATGCATGAGAATCTGCCCCTGCCGGTCGATGTCGTTGCAGCCGGGCGTCGCAACAATCCCCCGGAGGGGCGCATCCCGGCCCTGTGTGCCTACAATCCACTGCACTACATGGAACTTCCCGAGCTCTTCATGGAGTTCATCTCGTCGATGACCGGCAAGAGTCCCTCGACCACTGGAGCCGGTTCGGAGGGAGCGCTCACCAAGGCGCCCTTCAATGCGATGCCCGCGGTCTACGACCTCAATGCGTCGTTCCTCTCCTTCGTGCTGGGAGGATATGACGGGTGGCTGTCGTCGGCCGGTTTCATCGGGCCGAACGTTCGGGTGGCCCATGACATCTCACTGCTCGTGCCAGAGGTCTTTGCCCGCATGACACCTGCAGAACGCGATGCCGGTACGCTCATCGCTGGTGGGTATCTGGAGAAGCTCGAGGACTATGAGCTCGACGGTGACCTCATCCCTGCCTCGCGACTGGGCTATCGGATGACCGATCACTTCATGAAGCGCTACTTCGGGCGCATCTTCATGCATCCCGATACGATCTTCACCGACGAGATGCTGCGTCCCGAGCTGCAGGACGAGAAGATCTTCGCCGATTCGGTGCGTACCATCGCCACGACGCATGCCAGGGTTGCCCAGGCCTACTTCGACGACGACACGGCACGTCTGGCCGTCCCACCGCTCAAGGCGCTGCTGGAGATCATGGCCCACGGTGAGAGCGCCGAGGGGCTCACCCTCGATGACCCACGACTGCGGGAGAAGTTCACCCGCGAGTCGGTCGTCTCCTCCGAGTGGTATGCAGCACGTCTGGATGCCAAGCAGGCGGAGGACATTCGTCGCTCACGGCAGGGGATCGAGGTGTTGTCGGAGTTCATGGCGGATCCCCGCAATGCCGCGGCATGCAAGGAGATCGATGCGCAAGGCCGGATGGAGCAGATCCGGGCCATCAATGCCCGGGCAAGACGAGTGGAGTACCGCCAGATGCTGGAGGGGACCCTTGGCCGTCAGGCCATTCTGAGGTGACCAGTTGTCGGGGCCGGAGATGACCGGGGCCGACCCTCAGCACGCCCGCATCGGCGGCAGCTGGTGGTGGATCTCCTCGACCATGGACTTCACCCTTGCCGGGTCGACTCGTTGGTCGCTCACCGGCGGCAGACTGGCCAGCAGCAGAGCGATCTCGGCACTGATCCGCCGTGCCCATCGGACCGGGCGATCGCCGAGATGCCAGCAGTGTGCCAACACGTCGTAGCCGAACTCGGTGACGGCCCGGTCGACCATGGACCAGTTCTTGAGGATTTCGGGGGAGTCGGGGCGGGTGGCCGAGAGCACGGCGGATGCCTGGATGAGTTCATGGACCATCTCGTTGCGGTGCTCCATGCCGGTGACCGTCGTCGACATACCGGATTCGAGGTCGCGCAGTACTGGCATGAGGGAACGCAAGGTGCGTCGATACTGACTGCGCACCAGCAGCACCGGAGCTCGTTTGCCCACGACGTGGATGACACCTATGGCAGTCACCAGACCCACGACGGTCTCCTCGATACGCGCCACGGCCACCGTCAGTGCCTGCTGCTCGCCGGATATCGGCAACATCATGAGGGCGAAGATCGTGATGAATATCGACGCAATGCCGTACTGGCGCGGGATGAGGGCGTTCATGGTCCACAGGGCGACGGCGACGATGCCGATGCGCATCCATGGCGTGGGCTGGACCAGCATGATGGCGAGGTATCCCAGCAGCCCGATCGACGTGCCGATGACGCGCAGCACGGCGCGCACCGTCATGTCGGCCCGGGTGAAGTCCATCTGGACGATGATGAGCACGCTCAGGACTGCCCAGTAGGGACGGCCGAACGGCACGATCTCCATGGCCACCGCTGCGACGAGGACGCCGGTGGCCGCGCGCAGGGCCACCATGAGTGGACGTGACCCGCGTTCCAGGGAGGTGCGCAACAGGTATCGCCACGGCGGACGGCCCATCGGGGTGTATCGCACATTGGCACGCATGTCGCTGGCCTCGGCGCTGGGGAACGACTGGGCGTGCAGGGTCGTCGTCAATGTGATGTGTGCGCTGAGCAGGTTCGCACGCAGTCCTTCCCATGCCACGCTCATCCGCTTCCACAGTCGGTACATCCAGGGCCTGCCAAGTGCCCTGGGATCCTGTGGCCACACGCCGTCGTTGAGGATCCACCATGCCGCGTGAACCGAGTTGTGCGCCTCGGACCGCAGCCGTGCCAGATCGGCGGGAGTGGCGTCCTGCTCCGGGTTGGTCAACGGCCTCCATCGCCTTGCTGACGGCGCGTTGGGCCGGCCGAACCGGGTTGACGAGAATGACGATCATCGAGGTTGCCGCAGCGAGGAGGAAACTTGCTGCAGTGGCGGGCATGATGTCGGCGTATGTCATTCCCTCGGCGGCATAGTACGAGGCCAGAGCAGCTGCGAACAGCACGTTGAGCGGGCCGGGCGGCCCCAGGTGCAGGGCATTCCACACGAAGATCATGACGAAGGACCAGATTCCCAGGGCTGCTGGCAACAGGACGGGAAAGCTGCTCAGACTGATGCCGATCGTCTGGGAGATCATGAGGGCGACACCGACACCCAGGAGGATCCTCAGCCGAGTACGTGGTGGAGACTGTTTTCCCGACAGCCCACCCATGGCCCCCAGCATTCCGATGAGGCCGTGGCGAGGGCCGTGGATGGCGGACACCGACACCAGCGCTGCGATGACCGGGATGACGTCGATGAGGGCATTGACGTTGGCACCCGGAGCGGGGTGGAAGGTGATGAGTTTTGATCCGAATCTGCTCAGGCGAGTTCGGGCATCGGTCACAGACTACTCACATTCGGGCGGTCGGCGCCCATGAAGGTTGTGACGGACCACCGGGTATCCAGGTCGGTAATTGTCACCTGAACGATACCAGTGGGTGCAACGGTGTACTCCTCCTCGACCCAGTGGCCGTCACCGACGATGTGCACGTCGGTGGGGTCCAGGGGACGTTCCCCGGACTGCATCTGCGCGTCCAGGGGAACGATGATGGTGGCGAACGGTGTCATGTCACCCACCGGTGCGCCGCCATGGGTCTGCTGGCACTCCACGAAACGATAGACCCCCAGATTGTGGCGAGCCTGATAGTGCCTGCGGATGACGACGGGGTGATGGATCGGGGTGGACTGGTCGAGCAGGACGTCGAAACTCACCTTGGCGCCGTCCTGACTCTCCCGAAACACCCCGAATCCGCGGGAGAGCCGATCCCGGATGCTGTAGGGCGAGCTCGGGTCGGCTGCCATCGCCAGACCGACGGCGGTGGCCGCGGTGGGTTGGGCCGACCGGTGCACCCGTCGGCCGAAGTCCTCTCGGACCCGTCTGGCGACGAACGGCAGGCAGGATCCGCCGCCGACCAGATGTATTCCAGCGAGTTCGCTGTGGGACTGGTCCTCGGTGAGTTCGTGGGTCAGTGGTTCCATGACGTCCAGGGCCTTGTCGATGAGGCCACGGCATGACGACTCGAAATCGCGCACGGGGATGCGCGCCGCCTCGTCCGGCAGATCGACCATGACGTTGCGGGACTGCGGTCGAATCGCCTCCTTGGCCAGACGGCATGCCTCCACCAGAACCGGTTCGGGCGGAGCGGGATGGTGCAGCATCGGACGTACCAGATCGACGAGGACGTGGTCGAAGTCGTCACCACCGAGATCGTTGCTGCCCACCGAATCGATGACCCTGCCGTGGGTCCCCGCCATGTCCACCAGCGAGGCGTCGAAGGTGCCGCCGCCCAGGTCGAAGATGAGTACCTGGGTACGCCGGGAGTTGAGGGTACGGGCCTGGCGCAGGGCGTACTCCAAGCCGGCTGCCGATGGCTCGTTGACGATGCCCATGACCTCCACGCCCGCCTCGCGGAATGCCTCGAGGGTCATGAATCGTTGCCCGGTGTGGGCATGAGCCGGTACACCGATGACAGCACGCAGGTGGTGCACGCCCGTCGTCTGGCGTACCTCGTCGACCACGAACGACAGGTAGTCGGTGAGTACCTCCATGATGGGGAACAGTCGTGAGCCCATCCGTACCGTGGACGACACGGTGGCCGTCGGGGAACTCAGCAGTCGTTTGAGTGACCGGATGCCGGGGGCCCCGGCGGCCATGGCCTCTCGTGCCTGGTAGCCGTGCACCAGTCGTCCTCCGGTCCAGGCGGTCAGGCTGGGCAAGTGCACGTGGAGATCCCCGTCGGAGTCGCTGAAGGACAGGACGGGGTAGTTTCCGTGTTCCACGGCAGCAACGACGGTGTTCGTCGTTCCGAAATCGATCCCCAGATCGATGACTGCGTCCATGTCGTTGACGATAGCTCCTTGGCAGGGTCGGCAACCGGTCCTCTCCAAGGATGAGAAGGAAAGCGGTTGGCTCGGACATCCGATGCAGGAGCCATTGGTCCTCTGTTGTGGCTGGGCAGTGGACCCGATGTCATCGATTCAGCGGAACCTTCTCATTCCGTGGTACCTCGACGTGGGTGGTACGTGCTGTCGTCGCTGTCCGAGTCCGACGTCATTCGGCCTCGACGTGCCTGCGCGTCCACGTCCCTGTCGATCTGTGAACCGTCGTCTGACTCACTGCGACGATCCGGGACCTGCGATGGAGCAGGTCCCTGGGTGGGGTGGGCATGGGAGTCCTCGGCCGAGTTGTCGTCACCATCGGAGTCCGCATCGTCGGTGGCCGCAGTGGTGGCGGTCTCGTCAGACTCGTCGGAGGGATCGTCGATGGAGCGCAGGAAGTCCTCCACCTCGGCTCCGATGGCATCGGCGCTGGGGACGTCGACATGACGGGACTCGAGTGCTGGTTGTTCCGCGGTGGCTGAGTCGTACTGCTGCTCCAGGGCGGAGAGCATCTGGCCGAGTTCCTCGGACTGGGCAACCTGGTTGGCAAGCTCGGCACGAATCGCCCCGGCAGCCACCGCCAGGCCGTGGGTCGGCAGGCACAGACCCGTCACCTGGTGAATGGCCCCGATGAGGGTGCGAGTGGCATCTGGATAGTCCATCTCACTGAGGTAGTGGGGCACACTGGCGGCCAGACCCACGTAGTCGTGACCGGTCTCGGCCAGCCGCTGTGACAGCACGGCCGGGAATGAGGCAGGCATCTGGTACTTGCCGAAATTGGGGACATTGCCGACCAACATCTCAGGTCGTGAGGCCCACCGGGTGATCTGTACCGGGCGCGTGTGAGGGGTGGCCATGGGGATGGAATCGGTGATGATCGTCTGGCGAATGCCCAGTTCCTCGATGAGATCGATGATGCGACGAGTGAGGCCCTCCCAGCGCAGTGCCGGCTCCGGTCCAGTGAGGAGCAGGAAACGTTCCCCGTTCTCGTCGGTGAACTCACTGAGAGTCAGACCAGGACGTTGATATCCCTCGAAATGATCGGTGTCGAAGATGATCGGAGCACGTGAGTCGCGGTGGTCGAGCAGATCGTCCAAGTCGAACTCGCCGAGAACCTGATGAGGCAGCTCCGCCTCCAGATTCGTCGTCAGGACGTGCTGCACGTGACCGACGTCGCTGAAGCCGGTGACGGCGACGACGAGGGTGGCAGCAGGCTCGACGGAATCGGGCATGCCAGGGTTCCACGTGAACAGATCATCACTGAGATTCATACGCAGCCTCCCGAACAGTCATGGCGCATGATGACCCAACGTACCCGGCGGTGGAGACATTCCCCACCGGTGGGACAGCCTCCTGTCCGCGGGCCATGGTGGTACGGCGCAGATGCCTCGTCAGCTGACCCCAGTGCCGTTGTACGCCAGGTGCCGTCATACGACTGTGTCCAGCCTGCCACATCGCTCAACGAGGCCCGGTGGCGGCATTGGCACAGGCCCGCTGGGACACGCCGCGACGGGCACGACGTGGAATGCCTCACAGCTGTTCACCAGTACTTGTCATGAGGGAGGTGAACCACTGCTCAACGTTCTGGGCTGCCATCTCGTCATCGCAGTACACGACGACGGTGTCGTTTCCTGACACGCACCCCACCACGCCGGGGATGTCTGTGCTGTCAAGTGCTGAACCGACCAGGTTGCCTGCTCCAGCGGTGCATTTGAGCAGTACCTGCCAGGAGGGGCGGGTCACCTGCAGCAGGAAACTGCGACACACCCGATCCAAGGTTCCAGGGGCACCGTTGAACGGGTCGTGGGGACCGGGACGGGTGCCGGTCTGCTCGGGGACCCGGTAGGTGAGTGCCCCATCGGCGTCCACGGTGCGCATCACCTGCAGTTGGAACAGATCGCGGGACAGAGTCGCCTGACTCACGTCGATCCCCTGCTTGGCAAGCATGTCACGTAGGACGGTCTGGGAGTGGACGTCCTGGTGCCTCAGTATGTTGACGATCTGGTAGTGACGCTGCTTGCGTGACGTCTGCGCCATGACACCTCCATACCCCTCAATGCAGTCATGGTACCTGCCGGCTCAGCTGGTCGAAGTTTTGTGAGGCTTGCCGCATCGTCGTGACCGACGACCTCTGCGAACCACGCGTCAGACCATGAGTGACTGGGCAACCAACAACCCACCGCCCCACACCAGGACAAAGACGACCATGGGCCACACGAATCGCAGCCAGTGCGAGTACTTGATGTCGAGCATCTGCAGGGTTGCCATGACCAGGCCGGTCGGTGCCAGGAACAGCATGGCGTACTGGCCCCACTGGTAGGCACACACGACGATGGAGCGAGGCAGATTCACGGTGTCGGCCAGAGGAGCCATGATCGGCATGGCAAGTACTGCCAGGCCCGAGGAGGACGGCACGACGAATCCCAGCACGAAGAACACCACGAGCAGGGTCAGGACGAAGGCCGGGCCGGGCATGCCGGTGACCAAGGACGTCGAGGCCTGCAGCATGGTGTCAGAGATGAATCCCTGCTCCAGGATGAGGTTGATGCCTCGAGCCAGTCCGATGATGAGGGAGACGGCGACCAGGCTCGACGAGCCGTCGGAGAATGCGTCGACCAACTGTTTCTCACTGAGTTTCTCACTGCCGGTGCGGCTGAGCAGCATGATGATGATCGTGAGTGCCAGGAAGGACGCTGCCATCTGGGGGAACCACCAGCCCCAGTTGATGACTCCGACCACCATGAGGGGGAAGGCGGCGATGAAGAGGATGAGGCTCACCTTGCGCCGCCAGGTGAACCTGCCAACCGTCTCGTCGGTGACGTCCATGCCCCACTGTTTGTCAAAGCTCTCCCGGTCCTCCAAGGTGTAGGAGAAGGTGGGATCCTCCTGCACCCTGCGGCAGTACCAGCGCAGGTAGCACACGACGGCGACGGCTCCTCCCGCCAGGCCGATGAGACGCCAGTTAATGCCGTCGGTGAGCGGGATGCCTGCGGAGTTGGTTGCGATGGCCGAGGAGAACGGGTTGATCGTGGAGAAACATGTCCCCACCGACCCGGCGAGGAAGATGGCGCCGACCACGACGATGGAGTCATAACCCATGAGGATGAATATCGGCGCGATGATGGGGTAGAAGGCCACCGCCTCCTCCTCCAGGCCGCAGGTGGACCCACCGAGAATCATGAGCAGGCTCACGGCCAGTACGAGGATGAACTCGTGCCCCTTGGTCACCTTCGTCAGCCGCAGCAGACCGGTCTCGAAGGCCCCCGTGGCGCGCACGACGCCGATCATGCCACCGAGCACGAGGATGAAGACGATGATGTCCACGGCGTCGATCGTGCCGTTGACCATGCCCGTGACGATGTCGGAGACTCCAGCGGGGTGTTGCTCCAGACGCTGGTAGGTGCCGGGGATGGAAACCGGTTTGGTGATGGCTCCGCTGGTGAATGACGTGATGGGGATCTTCACGTGCAATGTGTCCAAGGATCCCTGAGTTGCCGGTACCGAACTCGTCCTGCCGTGCGGATCGGTGATCTGCAGTTGTGAGGCACCGGTGTCGTAGGCCAGCTTGGAGTAGCTGCCTGCTGGGACCAGCCAGGTGGCGATGACTGCGAGGATCGTCAGGACGAAGAGAATTGTGAATGCCGAGGGGACGTGGACACCGCGTCTGTGCCTGTGATGGGTGACATCCGGATCATCTGCAGGAGTGGATGGCACCTTGGCGTCGGATGACTGTTGCGCGGATCCTTTCGGCAGACCTTCATCTGCAGTGTCTTGCTGCTGCAGATGGCTGCCCAGGGATTTCCTCTTGCTGCTGGGCATCGTGTCCGCAGAGGCGTCCTGATCGTCATGAGGAGTTGTCGTGCTCGACTCCATCGTCGGTTCCTTCGGTCTGGCTGGTGACGCATGCCACCGGTGGTCTCCGCCGTGGTGAGGGCGGAGATATACAAATACTGAGTAATTATAAGGTGGTGGATTCGGTAGTGTCCGGGTCCGTTTCGGGCTGTTGTCTGGTGATGACGATCCCAGGTCGAGGTGGCCTGGGAGGCTGGTGGCCCGAGGACGGCATCCAGCTGGCTGCACGTCCCTGGACCACCGGGCTCAACCACCAGAACTCACTCATGTGGAGAATCAGGGCTCGATGAGCGTGCCGGCCCGTCCGGCAACGATGTCGCCGATGTCCTCCAGGGAGCCGATGACGGCACGTTGCCCGGTCCTGCGGACGAACCGGCAGGCGGCGCGCACCTTGGGCCCCATGGAGCCATCGGCGAACCGTGACCTCTCGAGGTCGGACGGCTTCGCATGGTCGATGCGCCGTTGCCGGGGCGTTCCCCAGTCGGTGTAGACGCCGTCCACGTCGGTGGCGATGACCAACAGCTCGGCGCCGGTTTCCCGGGCGAGGATCGCCGCACACAGATCCTTGTCGATGACGGCCTGCGCGCCGGTGTACAGACCGGTCGAGGAATCCCGGATCACTGGCACGCCACCGCCTCCGCAGCAGACCGGGATGATCCCGGCGTCGACGACTGCTCGGATCGACTCCGCCTCGACGATCTTGAGCGGATCGGGGCTGGCCACGACCCGACGCCAGTACTCGCCGTCAGGCTTGACCGTCCACCCGAACTCCTCGGCCTTGGCGTTGGCCTCCTGCTCGGTGTACACTGGGCCGATGAATTTCGTGGGATTGGCGAAGGCCGGGTCGTCCTCGTTGACGAGCGAGGTCGTCACCAAGGAGACGAAGTCGCGGTCAGGAAGCTTGTTGCGCAGCTCCTGCACGACCATGTAGCCGACCATGGCCTGACTTTCGGCGCCCAGCACGTCCATGGGATACATGGGCACGTCGGTGTAGGCGTTGTTCTGCAGGGCGAGCAGACCCACCTGTGGACCGTTTCCGTGCGTGATGACGAGGTCATTGGCGGCGGCGATCCGGGCAATACGTTCAGCAGCGACGATGACGTTGCTGCGCTGATTGTCTGCACTGAGGGTCTGGCCGCGACGCAGCAGGGCGTTGCCGCCCAGCGCAAGGGTGATTCTCATCTTCGCATCTCCACGTCAGGACAAGGAGGAGACGAGGACTGCCTTGATGCTGTGCATGCGGTTCTCGGCCTCCTCGAAGGCGATGTTGGCAGACGACTCGAAGACGTCCTCGGTGACCTCGATGCCGTTGGCCAGCTGCGGGTACCGCTCCGCGACCTCGCGGCCGACCTCGGTCTCGCAGTTGTGGAAGGCCGGCAGGCAGTGCATGAACAGGACGTCTGGATTGCCGGTGCGCTCCAGCAACTTCGAGTTGATCTGGTAGGGCAGTAGGATGTCGATCCGTTCGGCCCAGGACTCGACGGGCTCACCCATCGACACCCACACGTCGGTGCACACGAAGTCGACGTCCTTGACGCCTTCGTCGACATCGGCGGTGACGTTCACCCGGGCACCGGAGACCTTGGCATTGTCAGCGGCCATGGCGAGGATCTCATCGGTGGGACGCAGGGAGTCGGGGGTGACGATGCGCACGTCCATACCGAGTTTGCTGCAGATGAGCAGCAGGGAGTTGGCCATGTTGTTCCGGCCGTCACCGAGGTAGGCGAACTTCACCTCGGGCAGGGGCTTGGAGGTGTGTTCCTGGATGGTGAGGATGTCGGCGAGCATCTGGGTGGGGTGGTACTCGTCGGTGAGGCCGTTGAAGACCGGTACGCCGGAGTGGTCGGCGAGGGTCTGCACGTCCTTCTGGGAGAAGCCACGGTACTCGATGGCGTCGTACATGCGTCCGAGCACACGGGCGGTGTCCTTCATGGACTCCTTGTGGCCGATATGTGATCCGCTGGGGCCCAGGTAGGTGACGTGGGCGCCCTGGTCGTGAGCGGCGACCTCGAAGGCGCAACGAGTGCGGGTGGAGGCCTTCTCGAAGATGAGGGCGATGTTCTTGCCGGTGAGCTGCGGTTGCTCGATGCCGGCGTACTTGGCCCGTTTGAGGTCTCGAGCCAGGTCGAGCAGGTAGTGCACCTCGCGTGCCGAGTGATTGTTGAGTGACAGCAGGTCCCTGTCCCTGAGGTTGAACGCCATCGTTCTCTCCTTGTCTTCCTCATGTCGCTCGCGCCAGTGCCGGTGAACGACTTCGTGTGTGATGACGTCGCCATATTAATGGCAGGGGAGTGGTTCCTATGGCGAAACACCTAGCCAGAAAGAGGTGATGAGAATATTTTTCGATCCCGGTGGATACATTTCATACCAGAGGGTGAATATTCGTTCGTCTCGTGACAGGCGTACATAGATCATCCGTGCACGATGATGCGTCACGGTGAATGCTGTTTCCGAAGTGGGGGAGGAAGCGGAGGATCAGTTTTCATCGGTACGTCTCAAGTCATGTGCCACCTGATGAAAAGGAGGCTTGGCAGATGGGCGCGTCGGCGATCCGACGATGCGGACGTGGTGGGATGCAGCTCTGGTCGCGATCTTGTGTGGTGGGCTGTGACATCTGTGCCAAGATGACGCCATGATGCAGTTGCGGGTGGTCACCACCGAGGAAGACACCGATGATGTACTGCGCCTCCTGTCGCAGGCCGAGGGGGTCACCTTTCCGCAAGTCTACCGTGGTGTCGTCGTCGAGCCACCTGGCAACGTCATCGTGGCTGGGGTCACTTCTAGGGAAGGGCGTTCGGGGAAGCAATGGGTCAGCGGACACGCAGTGAGGGCGCCATTCGTAGGCGTAAAATGTCATAATGTATCTTATCGGACAACCAAGGCGAGTAGCAGGCTGCATGCGGTGAAGACCAAGGAAGCAATCGACCAATACATCCGGCGCAAGGGCTACGACCACGGTGACCAGCCGATTCGTGCCCTGGTGGCGTTCAGTGGCACGGTGAGCGATCCCGACGTGCCTGAGAAGCAGTGGACCGAGGCCGAGATCAACGGGTTCTCCGCGTCCGAGCTTCCCAAGAAGTTCCACGGGGACGACTACCAGGTGCTCGTGGTTGCAGAGAAATATCAGACCGGATTCGATGAACCGCTGCTGCACACCATGTACGTCGACAAGAAACTTGCCGGGGTCAAGGCCGTCCAGACCCTGTCGCGTCTCAACCGCACTGCGCCGGGCAAGGAAGACACCTTCGTCCTCGACTTCGCCAACACTGCCGAGGAAATCCAGGAGGCGTTCCAGCCCTTCTACGAGGAAACCTTGGCAGAGGAGACCGACCCGAACGTTCTGTACAACCTGAGTGGTGATCTGTGGACCGCACAGGTGCTCTCCGAATCGGAGGTGGACGCTGCGGTGACTGCCTTGCTCAGTGACGATCCGGCACGCCAGGGCGAGGTGTACCGCAACCTCGACTTCGCCAAGGGCCGTTGGATGAAGCTTGATGGCGAGGATGCCGAGGAGTTCCGGGCAAAACTCAACCACTTCTGTCGCGCCTACAGCTTCCTTTCCCAAGTGATGCCGTTCATCGACCCATCGCTGGAAAGACTCTACCTCTACGGCAAACTCCTGCTCACCCAACTTCCCACTGGCGAGCACGATCCGATGCCGCAGCTCAGCAAGGAGGTGCTACTCACGCACCTGCGCATGACCATCACTGGGGAGATCGACATTCAACTCGAGGCCGGTGACCAGACGCCGGGCACCGCCCTGCCAGGTGAGGGACTGGGCAGCAAGAGCGAGCCGGTCACCGACAAGCTTTCGGCACTCATCGAAGTGATGAACGAGAAGTTCGGTGCCGATCTCGATGAGTCCGGAAGATCCGGAAGTCCTTAATCAATTTTTGCACATCATGCAAAAAGATGCCCAGC
>OKGH01000125.1_pt1 | contig 13196 bp, 9 predicted proteins | sample 1611211 | NCBI WGS metagenome assembly OKGH01 (sample SAMN04436718, study PRJEB24849) | human gut metagenome | biome: human gut; feature: NICU; material: stool | host: Homo sapiens | place: USA: Saint Louis, MO | collected 2010-09-29
CGACCCCGACAACGCCAAACCCGTCAAGTGCAAGTACCAGCCCTTCATCGGCTGATTCTCCTCAAACATAACCATTTCTCTGCTGTGGGGCCCTCAATGCCGAGGACCCCACAGTCGATTGTGCACCTACCTTGCAGTATCAATCCGTAGGTCATGAGGAATGAAATCCCCAGCATCAAGATGACGGCTTATGTCAGGGCCTCTTGCCCAGCCAGTGCCAGTTCAATGCCTCTTTCATATTGAAGTATATGGCAACTTAAAACTGTCGAATTGCGATTCCATAGAACAAAGATTAGGCAATTGACACCCGGCACCAACTTCTAAAATCAGGACATATTGAAATTCCTGCAGCACACCTGGTGGATCCGGAGTGGTCTACCCATTTCTTCCATGCCTGCAGTGTAGGGACGACCGATGTCATTTCTGATCCAGGTCCTCTGGAAATAACTCTGTACACACAACAGCAGCGTCATGAACCACATCGCGGGAACCACCAAAGGTAAGATCTAGGCTATCTCGTGTGGGAGGCGCATCTGTCAAAGGCCACTCCAGGCACTGGATCATTCCCACCAAGCGCTCCATCGATTACATACGACACTCGCAGTCTGGAACCTCGCCTGCAGGATTATCTTTCACCAACTTGTCCCTTGATTACATTGTGGCTCAGTGACACGAATTGGAGAACAAACATTCCATGACGATCGGAAGGCCCCCGCTCAAGCGGGGGCCTTCTCCTGTTCGCCGCGTCACAGTCGTGACGTCATGGACGTTTCACCAAGAAGTGACTCACTTGTTGTGGTTGTTGATCCAGTCAACGGTGATCTTGATGGGCTCGTTCTTGACGGGCTCGTTGTAGATCTCGTGCATGAGACCGGTCCACAGATAGGAGGTCTTGTCCTTCGAACCGATGGCGTTGAGCCAGTTGTCGTCGAGGTACGGAGGCATGAGGCCGTCCGCCTCGCCATGCATGATCAACGTCGGCTCCTTGAAGGTGGGAGCGTTGAAGGCGTTGTAGAGCTGACCAACGGCCATCTGCTGGATCATACCCGGAGTCATGAACTTGTTGATGAGCGGATCGTACTTGTAGTCATCGGCAACTGCGCGGTCGGTGCACACACCCTTGCCCGGAGCGAGGTTGTAGACCTTGGGGCGAACACTGGTGATCGGCGACGGAACGGCGAAGTTACCCGGATCCTTCAGAGCGAGGGGCAGAAGCTTGGACTGGTAGCTCGTGACCTGCTGCAGAGGAAGCTTCGTGGTCGGGTTCGGCTTGGCCTTCTTCTCGGCTGCGGTGAGATTCGGGGAGGTGATTCGCTCTGCCTTCTGCGAGTTCTTCTCAGTGGTGGGGTTGATGAAGATGCCGCCACCGCTGGAGACGATGCCCTTGACATCACCAGGGTACTTGATGCCGTAGGACTGAACGGTCATGGCGCCCAAGGAATGCCCAACGAGGAAGACGTTCTGTCCGGGGTTCTCCTTCTTGGCCATGTGGACAAGAGTGTGGATGTCACCAACGAAATTGTGCCAGTCGTCAATGTGCCCACGCGGAATGGTGTTGTTGACGTAGGGGTTGGCGCTCTTGCCGTGACCGCGGTTGTCAATGCGGTAGACGGTGTAGCCCGCCTCGTTGAGCTTCTTGGTGATGTAGTCGTAGCGGCTGTGGTGCTCGGTGGCACCGTGGACGACGACAACGACACCCTTGGCGTTCTCGACGGCGTTGGTCTCCTCGAAGAGCATCGTGCCGTACTTGTCCTGCGACGTGATGTAGCGCGTGGTCGTGGTGACCTTCGGAGCGGCGGCCTTGGCGACGGCAACCGGGGCGTCGGTGGTCGGGGCAGCCTGAGCAGGGGCCGTGAGACCGGTGACTGCCATCCCCGCAGCAGCGACAACGGCCAACGCGTTGCGTGCCACATGAGTCTTCTTTGACATGTATTTTCCTCCTTGGCTTCATCCCACAATGCTGTGGAACATAAATACCTTGCAGAGATCTAAAGTATTTTCGTCTGTCTGGGGTTGCACATATCAGGCACGCAACCCGTGGTGATCTTTTGTCGATGAGGCACATCAACCTTCATCGTCAGAGATCTGTCGCACGCCTGGGAGAGACCGGCACCGCTGTCAGTGCACCAGCGCCCGGTGGGAGCACCGCGTCACCAAACGTTCTGCGATGCCGGTCTCGTTCAGATCTCGTTCATCCCTGATCGAGATCGTCGTTCATCGGCTCACTTGTCGTGGTTGTCAATCCAGTCGATGACCATGTCGATGGGCTGATCCTTGACGGGCTCGTTGAAGACCTCGTGCATGAGTCCACTCCACACGTAGGCGGTCTTGTCGTTGGAGCTGATGGCGTTCTGCCAGTTGACATCGTAGTACGGCGGGACGAGGCCGTCGGACTGGCCGTGCATGATGAGTGTCGGGGTCTTGAAGTCGTGTGCGTTGATCGAGTTGTAGACTTGGGCCACGCCCATCTGCTCGATCATGCCCGCAGTGAGATCCTTGTTGTTCAGCGGATCGGCCACGGGAGGAGAAAGGTTCTTGATGTGGATGGTCCGCGAGGCGGCCGTGACGGAAGGGGCGGTGAAGTTACGACGGTTCTTCAGGACCTTCGGCAGGAGCTTGCTCTGGTAGCTGGTCAGAGCGGGCAGCGGGATGTTCTCGGTCTTGGCCGGCTTGGCGTTGCGCTCTGCCTCGGTCAGGTTGTCCGCGACGATCGTCTGCGGGTACTGGGTGCTCTTGCCCCACGGGTTCATGAAGATGCCACCGCCATTGGAGACGATGCCGTCAACATCGCCAGGGTATTCGATGCCGTAGGACTGCACGGCCATGGCACCCATCGAGTGACCGATGAGGAAGCTCTTCTTGCCCGGGTTCTCGCTCTTGGCAATACCCACCAGCTGATGGACATCGGCAATGAGGCTGTGCCAGTTGTCGATGTGAGCGCGCGGCACGGCATTCTTGACGTACGGAGCAGCACTACGGCCGTGCCCACGATGGTCAAGACGGTAGACGGTGTACCCAGCGTCATTGAGACGCTTGGTGATGTAGTCATAACGCCCCTGGTGCTCAGCAGCACCATGAACGATCACGACAACACCCTTGGCATTGGCAACAGCGTTCTTCTTGGTGAAGATCTTGGTGCCATACTTGTCAGTCGACGTCATGTACTTCGTCGTGACAGTGACCTGGTTCTCGACAGCCTGCTGTGCGATCGACGGCTGAGCAGGAGAGTCGGATGCCGAGGCCATGGTGCCCGTGGTGGCGATTCCTCCGAATGCCAAGCTGGCGGCGGCTACGACAGCGAGGGTGCGCTTCTTCACATCAGTCTTCATTGACATGTATTTCCTTCCTTGGCCTCGTCCCACTCTCGTTGTGGGTCGCGAATACCGTTACAGATATCCAAGAAGTTTTTGAACCTTCCGACAAGACGTTTTCCCATAGTTGACCATTTGCTTATGGTCGAACCATTTTCCATGAACAAACGTCAACCATGCACCTGGTCTCCCATCACACTGTCGGCAGGTGCACCTCGACGAGGCTGGTACCCCGGAAATGCCTACCGAGAACGTCATCCATCACCATGCAGGGATCTGGGGCCAGACCGTCGGAACCGGTCGCCGTGAGGTCGACGGTGGTACATGGAACCCCCACCGCCTGGGCAAAAGCAGTGAGGTCAAGATTCTGTGGGGTGAGGAAGAATCGTTGCAGCATCGGCCGAGGTGCTCGGGCATGCTCCAGCCCGGCAAAGATCGCTCCCCCGTGGTCGTCAAGGACGATGACCTGAAGGTCCAGTGGTTCCTGGCCAGCAGCCTGCAGCAGGGCCATGGCATCGTGTGCGAAGGTCAGGTCTCCCAGGACGACGCGCACTGGCCTGCCAGTGCCCATCGCAATTCCCATGGCGGTGCTCATGGTTCCATCGATCCCGGCGAGGCCCCGGTTGGCATACGCCTGCGCAGGGATGGCAGCAGGGGCAGCATGTCTGTCGAAACTTCGAATGACGTCGGAGGCACCGATGACCAAGGCAGGTGCGGACTCCTGGGCGGACGCCTGCCAGATGGTTGCGCAGACGGACTGCTTGATGCTCGGGGAGACACCTTCTCGATCAGCCCGCTCCCACCGCTCCACCCACGTCTCGTCACGCTCGGGGACGTCGAGCTGCACGGGCAGATGAACGGCGCGGGCGACACCGGCGACATCCGTCCACCGCGCACGATCGGTGAGCACGGTGACTCCTGGACCGGCCAGGAGACGCGACACCGGCCGAGAGAGGGTCGGGTGCCCCAGCACGAGCACCCCCTCCACCTCTGAGGCCAACGGCCCGGTGAGGAGGGTCTGGTAGTCGGTGAGGGCATTGTCACCGCAACGAGCCTGCGAGGTGGGTTCGGCGAGCAGCGGCCATCCACCCTCCTCGGCAAGTTCTCGCGCCAGAGGGCCAGCTCCGTCACCGGCGACAACGACGGTGTGCACCGGCATGGTCAATGGGACAGCTGAGCGCAGCGGTGGCAGTTCAAGGACGGCTCGGGGCGACTCGGCATCGTGTGTGGGCTGCCACGGGGAATCGGGCACCAGGGGGTCGTCAAAACTGACGTTGAGATGCACTGGACCGGGATCATCGGTGAGGGTGCCTCGCGCCGCACTCACAGCGCGCAGCACCACCGCGTCCAGCCGATCATCGGCCGGAAAACCCGCCGGCACACTGAGCTGCCACCTGGGTGCCGGGCCGAAGATGCCGGTCTGCACCGTTGTCTGGTTGGCCCCGGTGTGCCACATCTGTGCTGGACGATCCGCCGAGATGACGATCATCGGCACTCCCGCCGCATCGGCCTCGGCAACCGCAGGATGCAGATTGGCCACCGCCGTGCCAGACGTGGTGACGACGGCAGCAGGTCGACCGACCTTGCCCAACCCCAGAGCCACGAATCCGGCGGATCGCTCGTCCAGACGCACCGTGAGGTGCAGCATGCCCGCCTCATCGGCGGCAGCAAGGGCATAGGAGAGCGGTGCATCACGCGATCCGGGGCAGACGATGACGTCGGTGACGCCATGGGCCACCAATGCCGAGACGATTCTGCGGGCGACGTCGGTTGAACTCACCAAGGACTCCTTTCACACATGCAGCCACGTGAACCCCATCCAGCACCTTCCCGGTGGGGCAGCACCAAGGTATCCGTCTTTCGTGGGGCTTGGCTCACGAGCAGCGCTGGACGAGGCACACTCTGCAGCTGCCTGTTTCCGACGTACGTGTCACCCTGGCCCCGGTGGGGCTAGGAACGACCCGACTCGCTGCGCAGGACGGCGATCGTGGCGTCGAGACGTTGCGTCCAGCGGCGTCGGAGATCCGCACCGGCATTCCCGGTGCCAGCACTGTCAACGCATCCACTGGCACCGTGCGCGTCATTGGCGTACATATCGTCGGTCCGTACTTCCGGGCCGTCGGTCCATGCTGCCGGGCTCACCTCGGCGTGTCCCACCGGCAGCGTCCCATTGTGGGGAAGGAGTGAGGGGGTGGCGAGGTCACCGTCGAACAGACGTACCGTGCCGAGTCCGCAGGCGTGGTCGAGCTGCTCCATCTGCCCGGCCAGCTGGGTCGCCATGCCGATCCCAATGCTCGTGTCCAGGGCCGAGGAGACGACTGCGGGCAGCCCGGCCTGCTCAACGATCCGTGTCGCGCGACGCACCCCACCCAGGGGCTGCACCTTGACGATGAGGATGTCGGCTGCCTGAGCCCTCGCCACGGCCAGGGGGTCCTCGGCGCGACGCACCGACTCGTCGGCGGCGATGGGTACCTCGGCCGTGCGACGTACCTGGGCAAGTTCTGGGACGCTCGGGCATGGCTGTTCGACGTACTCCAGCCCTCCCGCTGCTCGCTCGAGCTCATCGATGGCGCGTCTGGCCTGCTCGACGTCCCAACTCGCGTTCGCGTCCACCCGGATCCGTCCCGAGCCGATTGCGTCGCGCACCGCCTCGAGGCGGGCACAGTCCTCGGCCAGTGAGGTGCCGGGGTCGGCGACCTTCACCTTGGCGGTCAGACATCCCGAATCGGTGACGATCTGCCAGGCACGCTGCGGACTCGCCACCGGGACCGTGACGTTGACGCCGACCTTCTCACGCCTGGGTGGGGGCATCGGCACCGTTGCCGCCTCCACACCGGCACGCAACCAGGTCGAGGACTCCTGGGCGTCGTAGTCCCAGAACGGCGACCACTCCCCCCATCCAGCCGGACCGTGCAGCACCATGCCCTCCCGCACCAGAATCCGACGGAACCTCATGGTGAGCGGCACCGACCACACACCGAGTTCATCGATTCCCCGGTCTGCGAGCCAGCCGGGGACAGGTAGGTGGTACAGCTGCAGAGTCACTTCTTCTCAGACCCCTCACCGGTACGCAGCGCGGCGACGAAAGCCTCCTGGGGCACCTCGACCGAGCCCACCATCTTCATGCGCTTCTTGCCGGCCTTCTGCTTCTCCAGGAGCTTGCGTTTGCGCGAGATGTCACCGCCGTAGCACTTGGCGAGAACGTCCTTGCGCACGGCTCGGATGGTCTCCCGGGCAATGACGTGGGATCCGATGGCAGCCTGGATGGGCACCTCGAACTGCTGACGCGGAATGAGCTCCTTGAGCTTGCTGGCCATGGCCACGCCGTAGGAATAGGCCTTGTCGCGGTGGACGATCGAGCTGAACGCGTCCACCGGATCCCCATTGAGCAGGATGTCCACCTTGACCAGTTCGGAGGACTCCTCACCGACCTCGTGATAGTCGAGGGAGGCATACCCCTTGGTGCGCGACTTGAGCTGGTCGAAGAAGTCGAAGACGATCTCCGAGAGCGGCAACCGGTAACGGATCTCGATACGGTCGCTGGAGAGGTACTGCAATCCCTGCTGCACCCCACGTCGCTGCTGGCACAGCTCCAGGATGGCGCCGATGAACTCCGCAGGAGACAGGATGGTGGCGTCCACCATGGGCTCGTGGACCTCGGCGATCCTGCCCTCGGTGGGGTACTCCGAGGGATTGGTGACGACGACGTCCGAACCGTCCTCCAGGACGACGTGGTAGACGACCGACGGGGCGGTACTGATGAGGTTGAGGTTGAACTCACGCTCCAGACGCTCCCGCACGATCTCCATGTGCAGCAGCCCGAGGAAACCGACCCGGAAACCGAATCCCAGGGCGGTCGAGGTCTCCGGCTCGTAGACCAAGGCGGCATCGTTGAGCTGGAGCTTGTCCAGGGCATCGCGCAGGTCGGGAAAGTCCTTGGCGTCGATGGGGAACAACCCGGAGTACACCATGGGCCGCGGATGCTGGTAGCCGCCCAGATCCTCGGCAGCGGGCTCCGTGGCCAAGGTGACGGTGTCGCCCACCCGGGACTGACGCACGTCCTTCACGCCGGTGATGAGATAACCCACCTCCCCGGCACCCAGACCCTTGGCCGGCGTCATTTCCGGGGAGATGACACCGATCTCCAACACCTCGTGGGTGGCGCGGGTGCTCATCATGAGGATCTTGGTGCGGGCCGAGAGCTGGCCGTCGACAACGCGCACATAGGTGACGACGCCCCGGTAGGTGTCGTAGACCGAGTCGAAGATGAGGGCGCGGGCCGGGACGTCGGACTCACCCTGCGGGCCGGGGACCACCTTGACGATCCGATCGAGGAGTTCACGAACGCCGTCCCCGGTCTTGGCCGAGACACGCAGCACGTCGTCGGGATCACACCCGATGATGCCGGCGATCTCCTCGGCATGCTTGTCGGGCTCGGCGCCGGGCAGGTCGATCTTGTTGAGGACCGGGATGATCTCCAGGTCGGCTTCGAGAGCCAGGTACAGGTTGGCCAGGGTCTGGGCCTCGATACCCTGGGCCGCGTCGACGAGCAGGATGGCACCTTCGCAGGCCTGCAGGGAACGCGACACCTCGTAGGTGAAGTCCACGTGCCCGGGGGTGTCGATCATGTTGAGCACGTAGCTGGCGCCGTCCACCTGCCACGGCATGCGCACCGCCTGGGATTTGATGGTGATGCCGCGTTCCCGCTCGATGTCCATCCGGTCGAGATACTGGGCGCGGGCATCACGTTCGGCCAGTACCCCCGTGATCTGCAGCATGCGGTCGGCCAAGGTCGACTTGCCGTGGTCGATGTGCGCAATGATGCAGAAGTTACGGATGAGCGACTGTTCGGTACTGCCAGGCTGCGGCGTGGACGCTGACATCTGCTCCCTTTGACAATTCTGGACGGCATGAGTGGTGTGCACCGGCAGTGCTCCACCACGACGGATCGCGCTGGTCACGAGGCAACCCGTCATGACAGTCTCTCACGTCACGATGCCTCACGTGACGGACTGGTCCTCAGACCCAGGTCACGCAGCATCCACCGCGATTTGAGGCACGGGGCGGCAAACTGGTAGTCTTGCCTCTCGCGTCTGTGCAAGCCATCATTGCGCCTGCGCACGTCGCCATCAATCATATCGTCATCTCGAGAAAACAGAGGCTGCCCAGTGCCCAACATCAAGTCGCAGGTCAAGCGCGTGAAGACCAACGAGAAGGCTCGCCAGCGCAACAAGGCCGTCAAGTCTGCCCTGCGCACCCATGTGCGCAACTTCCGTCGCGCTGCCGAGGCCGGTGACGCCGAGAAGGCAACCCAGTACGCCAAACTGGCCAACCGTCAGCTCGACAAGGCGGTCTCCAAGGGCGTCATCCACAAGAACCAGGCCAAGAACCGCAAGTCGTCGATCTCCAAGAAGCTCAACAAGCTCGCCTGAGTCTCTTTCTTCGAGCTCATCTTCGTGGGTGACCGTGTCACCCCCAGCACAGCGCCTTGACCCACTGGGTGGTCGGGGCGCTTTTGTTCGTGCGGTTCCACGTTCCTGATCCTGAGGACGCAGAACAGTGTGACGAGGCGTGGGCAGCCACCATTGGCAGTGCGAATCGCACTCGTGAGCTCCGGAGCACCGGGGAGCGCGACACGGCAGCTCCTCACCGAGCGTCAGCGGCCCACCCGGGCCTGTTCCACCTCGAGCACCATGGCCTCCAGTGCGTAGTGCGCGTCCACGGCTGCTCCCTTGACAGCGGCATCGGCCTGCACAACGTGGCGTAGGGCCCGTGCCACCGCGGCGGAGTCCCAGTGCCGGCGCTGCGCCTCCAGATCCTTGATCTTCCACGGCGGCACACCGATGACGGCGGCGATCTCGGTGTTGGCCATCCTGCGTGTCCGCGCATCGAGGTAGCGCCCCAGGTTGCGCAGGCTGCCTGCCATCACGGTCGTGATGTACGTCGGTGACACCCCGGAGTCCAAGGCCCAGCGCAGATCTTCCAGCGCCTTGTCGACGTGGCCTGCCATGATCGCATCGGCGACGGCATAGGAGGTCACCTCGGCGCGTCCCCCGAAGTAGATGGACACCTGTTGGGAGTCGACGTGACCGTCGCTGTCGTCGGCCAGCTGCTGCACGGCTGCTGCCAAGGTACGAAGATCGTTGCCCAGGGCACGATGCAGGGAGTCGATGGCCGCACGATCCATTCTGAGTCTCGCACCACGTGCCTCATGGGCGATGAAATCGGGAATCTTCCACGGCTTCACCTGATCGGCCTTGACGGTCGTCACCTTGGCCTTGCGCAGTTTGTTGAGCAGACCTCTGCCCTTGTTGCCGCCGGGATGATCCATGATGAGGCACAGGTCATCGGACGGTTGCGCAGCCACGGATGCGACGAGATCGAAAAGGTCCTTGTCCACCTCGCTCAAGGCGTGGACGACGACGATCGTCGTCTGTGCGAACAACGATCCGCCAGTGGCCTCGGTGAAGGCCCCGACGTCCATCCCAGCACCATCGAGTTCGATGAGCTCGGCATCGGGGGCCTGTCGGCGGGCGTCGCGGACCCTGGTGTTGACTGCCCGTTCCCGCAACAGCTGTTCTGGGCCAACAACCAGCAACGACGTCCCAAAGACCGATCCACTCACGTGCTCATCATCTCATCTGGCGAGCAGTTCAGTGCGTACGCAGCCAGGAGGATCGGCGCTGCAGCAACTCGACGGGGGCAGATTCGTTGCGCGGGCCGGGAATCTCCCGATACAGCTGGGCCCAGGCAGCCTGCGGGGTGAGGCTGTGGGATCGTCCGAACTCCAGCAGTTGGCTGGCGATCATACGGCGGAGTTCCTTGGGATCGTCGATCTCGTCGAAGGCCGAGCCGCCAAGTCGCTGCACCTCGATGAGTTCCTCCCGACGGGTCTGACGCTCCTGGGCCTCGTGGACTGCCCGGGCCGCACGTCGCTGCTGGGCAACCTTCTTGGCCTGTTCGGCGCGGGTCTTCTCGTCTCGAGCCAACAGGGCGCGTTCCTGGGCCGGAGTGAGCAGGCCGTCCAGGGAGAACAACCCATCGTCACCCGAGTCCCCCGTCGTGGGGGCATAGGTGTCGATGACCTCTCCGAGGATTGCGTCCGAGGCCACTGCGCGCCATCCTCGGGACTCGCCGTCGGGCTCGGTACGCGTACGGTTGGCCTCCTCCAGCTCATCGCCTTCCTGGGGCGGTCCTATGACGTGGTCACGCTGCTCCTCCATCTGGGAGGCCAGGGCGGTGAGCCTGCTCACCGCGGGCAGGAACACGGTCGCGCGTTCCCGGCGATTGCGGGCACGCACCACTCGCCCCACCATCTGGGCGAAGAACAGTGGGGTGGACGCCGTCGTGGAGTAGATGAGCACGGCGGCATCGGGAACATCGACGCCCTCGGTGATGAGACGCACACAAACGGCACATATCGCATCGGGGTTGTCGCGGTACTCGGCGAGCTTGCGCGAGGAGGAGGCGTCCTCGCTGAGGATCACCGACGCAGTATTGCCGGTGACGTGCTTCCACACCTCGGCGTATTCCTTGGCGACCTTCTGGTTGGAGGCTGGGATGAGTACCTTGGCGTGTGGGATCCGGTTGGACTCACGCAGGTGGTTGACCCGTGCCCAGGCCGATGCCATGACGTGGGCGATCCACTCACCGTCGGGGTCCAGGGCGGTACGCCACGCCATGTCCTCATTGGTTCTGGTGAGCTCGGAATCACCCAGGATTGCCGTGTGCTCCTCACCCTCGGTGTCGGTCCAGGTGGATCGCCCGGAATAGGTGGCGAAGGTCACCGGTCGCACCACCCCGTCACGCAGGGCCTGCTCGTAACCGTAGGAGTAGTCGGAGACCGATTCGTAGACGCCGTCTCCCACCTCCTCGTAGCGCACATGGGCGATGTGCGCCTCATCGGAACGAAACGGTGTTCCGGTGACCCCGAGGCGGCGGCGAGCTCCGGTGAAGGCATCGAGGACGGCCGAGCCCCAGCTCATGACATCGCCGGCATGGTGGATCTCGTCGAAGATCACAAGGGTGCGTTGGGAGGTGGCTCGGCCAGCGTGCAGACCTGGATTCTGAGCCACCTGGGCATAGGTGACGACGCAGCCGTGTGCGTCGGAGGGCAACCGCTCGGAATTGGGGGTGTCCCGCAGGTCGAACCCGAGCGCACGCGCCGCTAGGATCCACTGGGAGCGCAGATGGTCGGTCGGGCACACGACGATGACGCGATTTATGACGTGGTCCTGCCACAGATGGGCGGCCACCGCCAAGGTGAACGTCGTCTTTCCCGCACCAGGGGTGGCACACACCAACCAGTCGGACGGGTTGGCTGCGATGTACTCATCCAGTGCCTCGCGCTGCCAGGTCCGTAGCCTGATGGGCATTCTGGGACCCTTGGTCGAAAAACGTGACGCCACCTGCTCCCCCTTCATCGGCACAACTCGCCACCCACGGGCACCCACTGACCAAGTCCATCCACCGGCCCTCGATCATTTGGACACGAATCTTCCTGAGTGGCCGCCACCCGGACCACATTCGATCTGGTTTCCCGTGGGAAGAATGCGGCGAGAATCACCGGCCGTCCACAGTAGCAGGCCCGGTCGGCAGAACGTCGGGCAGAACGTCGCCACGCTGAAACCCGCCGCTCTCATCCCATCGCACCGTGTGTGCCACGTGTCGCCAGGGAATCACCACTGCTGTGTATCGCGATCGACCCGTCCCGATCGGTGCGCATGGTCTGCATGCCCAATTCGCGGGCAAGGTTGAGGGCTTTCGCGGAGGGATGACCGTAGGAGTTGTCGAGCCCTGCCGATGCCACGGCAAGACGAGCGCCAGTCGCGGTCCAGAACCGACGGTCCTGTCGTGCCGAACCATGATGTGGCATGACGAGCACGTCGCAACCCAGATCAGGGTGTCGTCGCATCGCCGCCTGTTGACCGCCTGGTTCGATGTCGCCGGTCACCAACGCTCGCAGCCCACCACTGCTGGCACGGACCAGCACCGAGGAGTCGTTCTCCTTGCTGGACTCCCCCGAGCCAGCCTCCTCCGCCTCGATGAGCGGGGAATCGAGAACCTCGACCGTGGCCTCCCCCACCGTGCGGATCTCTCCGGGGGCCGCACGGCTCACCTCGATACCGTGCTCGGACATGCGGTGCTGCAGCTCCTTCGCGGTGGTGACCGGCGAGTCGAGATCGGAGACGATGGCCTGGTCGACGCCGAACCCGGTGAGGACGGCATCAATGCCCCCGACGTGATCTGCGTGGTAGTGGCTCAGGACGACCAGCGGAATCTGGTTGACGTGCAGGTCCGCGACGCAGTCGTGCAGGGGCTGGGATTCGGGCCCCGCGTCGATGAGCACGGCAGCACCGTGGCCAGCGTTGACGAGGGTGGCGCTGCCCTGACCCACGTCGCACACGACGACCTGCCACTCGCCGGGCCATCCTGGCACCGGAGGCCGGATGATCGACGCCAGGACGACTCCGATGAGGGCGAGGATCGTGGCCCACCATCGTCGAAGCACCCACGGAGTGATCCAGGCGAGCCCCAGACAGATGCCGGCCAGGACGCCGAGCGCCAGCGGGGTGACCGGCCACTGCAGCTGCCCGGCTGGAGCAGTGGCCCCCACATGGGCGATCCACAGCACCGGCTGGACGCACCACCCGGCCAACCATCCTGCGGGGACCCCCAGCGGGACCCACAGGCTGGCGGCGATGGCAGCGCTCATCCCCAAGATCGTTGCCGGCCCCACGAATGGAGCCGCAGCGAGGTTGGCGAGCAGCCCGGTGACACTGACACTGTGTGACAGGGAGGTGACGAGGGGCTGGGTCGCAAGTTGTGCCGCCCAGGGGACGACCAGTGCCATGGCGACAGGTTGCGTGGCCCACTGCATGACCT
>OKGH01000134.1_pt1 | contig 11023 bp, 9 predicted proteins | sample 1611211 | NCBI WGS metagenome assembly OKGH01 (sample SAMN04436718, study PRJEB24849) | human gut metagenome | biome: human gut; feature: NICU; material: stool | host: Homo sapiens | place: USA: Saint Louis, MO | collected 2010-09-29
GGAACCGCCGGCTTCCGCGCCGGCCGCGTCTGCCACCAACGAGGTGGCCCCACGTGCCACCGACCCGTCCTCCACCGTCTACGTCACCCCGCTGGTGCGCAAGCTGGCACGTGAGAACAACGTCGACCTGTCCACCCTCACCGGCACTGGCGTCGGCGGACGTATCCGCAAGCAGGACGTGCTGGACGCCGCCCAGGCCAAGGAGTCGTCATCGGCACCGGCCCAGCCGGCCACCACCGATGCACCTGCTGACCCCGCTGCTGGGTCGGCTCGCTCGGCCGCCCAGGAGGTCTCCCCGGAGGCTGCCGCCCTGCGTGGCACCACCGAGAAGATGAGCCGACTGCGCAAGGTCATCGCCTCGCGCATGGTGGAGTCCCTGCAGGTCTCCGCCCAGCTCACCGCGACCGTCGAAGTGGACATGACTGCCGTCTCGCGCATCCGCAGGGCCGAGAAGAATGCCTTCAAGGCTCGTGAGGGGGTTGGCCTGTCGTACCTGCCGTTCATCACCAAGGCCGTCGTCGAGGCGCTCAAGCAGAACCCGAGGTTCAACGCCAACATCGACACCGAGGCCGGGACGATCACCTACGGTGCCTCGGAGAACATCGGCATCGCCGTGGACACCCCGCGTGGCCTGCTGGTGCCGGTCATCCGGGACGCCGGTGACCTCAACATCTCCGGCCTGGCCCACCAGATCTCCGATCTGGCTGCCCGTACCCGCAACAACGAGGTCACGCCCGACGAGCTGGCCGGTGGCACCTTCACCATCACCGATTACGGTTCGGACGGCGCCCTGTTCGACACCCCGATCGTCAACCAGCCCGAGGCTGCCATCCTCGGCACCGGGGCCCTGGTGAAGCGTCCGGTCGTCGTCACCAACGAGTTCGACGAGGACACCATCGTCATCCGCGACATGATGTACCTCTCACTGTCCTACGATCACCGCCTCATCGACAGTGCCGTGGCCGCACGTTTCCTCTCGAGCATCAAGGCTCGCCTTGAGGAGGGCGACTTCTCCGGAGAGTTCTGAGAGGTCCAAGAAGCGTTGGGGCCCGGGACGTGCAACGTCCCGGGCCCCAACGGCTGTCTACTCAGAACAGCAGGTCGAGGATCTGGTGTCCCAGCTCACGGAATCGAGGATGGTCCGTCGAACGGGGACGCGGCAGGTCCACCTCGATGTCGGCGACGACGTGCGCCGGACGCGGGGAGAAGACGACGACCCGGTCCGAGAGCAGCAGGGCCTCCTCGACGTCGTGGGTGACCATGATCCCGGTGAACCCCTGTGCCTGCCAGAGACGCTCTATCTCCTTCTGCAGGGTGGACCGGGTGAGCGCATCGAGCTTACCCAGCGGCTCGTCGAGCAGCAGCACCTCCGGACTCGTCACCAGGGCACGTGCCAGGGAAGCGCGTTGGGCCATGCCGCCGGACAGCTCCGACGGTACGGCATTGCGGAAGCCGTCCAAGCCCACCTTCTCGAGCATGGCGTCAACCCGTCGCATCCACTGCGGGTCCTTGGCGTGCCCCTGGATCGTCGGACCCAGGGCGACATTCTGCTCGACGGTCATCCACGGCAGCAGGGTCGGGTCCTGGAAGACCAGCCCACGGCGTGGGTCCGGGCCGGTGATCCGGTACCCGTCGACGTAGATGTTGCCCGACACCGGAGCCTCGAGACCAGCTATGAGCCGCAGCAGGGTCGACTTGCCCGAACCCGACGGCCCGACCAGGCTCACGAACGTCCCCGGCCGCACCGACAGACTGACGTCGTCGATGACAGGCAGTGGGGTGCCGTGGTTGAGGAAGGCATGCGTCACGTCGAGCACGTCAACCGCACCGGTGATGGCAGCACCTGCCCGATCGGGTGCCGATTGATCTGATGATTCCACGCTGGTCTGCGCACGAACATCCTCGGCCGGTTCGGAGGAGTTCGCAGCAGGGGTCTGTGATGTCGTGAGGTCTTTTACCATCGGGTGAGATCCTTCTGCCAGGCCAAGACACGATTACGGATGGCCAGTTCCACGGTGAGCAGGGTGCCGCACAGGATCACCATGATGGCGATCGCGGAGTACATGGCCGGGTAGGCGCTCCACCCCTTCTTCCAGTTGATGTACCAGCCGAGACCGGAGTTCACACCCAACGTCTCGGCAATCGTCAGGGTGACGAAGGCGGTGGGCAGGGCCATGAAGATGCCATCGAAGATGTTGGGCAGGGCAGCTGGCAGGCTCACCTTGAGTACGAGGAACTTCGGGGAGGCCCCCAACGTCTGGCACACGTCGAAATAGCTCTTGGGCACCGATCGAATGCCGGCGTTCGTGAGCACGGTGACCGGGAACCAGACCGTGATCGAGATGAGGAACACCGCCGCCCAGAACGTGTTGGGGAACATGAGGAAGACGATGGGGATCCATGCCAGGGTTGGCACCGGGCCGATGTACTTGACGATCGGGTTGAGCCAGTAACCGGCCTTGCGCGACCATCCCATCCACAGGCCGGTGAGCAGGCCGAGCACACCGCCGATGAGCAGGCCGAGGAACAGCAGCAGGGTTGAGTTACCGATGGCCTGCCCCAGCAGGACTCGGTCGGACCAGGCTTCGGTGAGCAGCTGGCCGGGCGGGGGCACGTAGGGTGGGCGTAGGACGGCGAGCTTGGCGGTGAGCACGTCGAGGGCAACGGTGATGACGCCCACGGCGATCCACCACGGTGTCCACCTGCCGAGGAATCGGGACACGGACAGCCGGGCACCGTGCGTGGCCCCAGCGGCCAAGGCCCACAGCACCCCGAAGATCACCGCCACTGCGCCAGTGATCACGGCCAGTGGCACCTGGCCATGCACGATGAACTCGGTGGTGTCCGGGGTGAGCAGGATGATGAGCGTCGTCGCCACCCACAACGTCACGTTGACACCAACGGCCACGTGGTTCACCTTGCGTGCCCTGTGCCGCCGGGTGAGCTCATCGATCACTCGCGTGGAATGGGCGATTTCATGGTCCCGTGAGGCCAGACGCGTCGGATCGGCCTTCCCCGTAGCCGACGACAGATCGGTCGTCAGCGACGGGGTTGCAGCGGATTCAGTCTGCGCCGTCACCAGTCCAACCCCAAGGTCGTGAACGATGCGTCCACCAGCTGCTGCGGATCGGTGTCGTCACGCAGGTAGCCGGTCTTCTTGAACTTCTTGACGCCCGGCAGCAGGGCGTTCTTGAGCTTGGTCACCGACGGTTCCCAGGAGTACGTCTTGAGCAGCCGCTCAATGGTGTCGGCGTCACCGGCAACGCTCTTGGTCTCGACCTCGATCTTGGCCACCTCGGCCTCATGACCCTTGACGTAGCGCGCACCGCGGCACCAGGCCTCGATGAGTTTGCGAGCCAGTGGTGTCTCGTTCTTGACGAAGTCGCCGTTGAGGGCGGTGCAGCAGCAGAACTCCTGGGCATTCGTGCCCTTCATGTTGCTGGAGAGCTCCACGCCGTACCCCTTGAGCAGCGGCAGGTAGGCGATGGGGTCGGAGGTTGCGATGGCGTCCACCTCACCGCGTTTCAGGGCATCGGCCAGAACCGACGGCTCCATGACCTTCCAGTTCACCTCCTTGGCCTCGGGCAGCGGGTTGATGCCCGCGTCGAGCAGGTCCATGGAGAAGAACATCGTCGCCGAGGCGTGGAGGTTGGGGATACCGATCGTCGCGCCCTTGAGCTTGGAGACTTCGGTGAACTTGGAGTCCTTGAGGACGATGAGACGCAGGCACCCACCATGGAGCCCGGCAACGAATTTGACGTTCTGACCCTGTTCGACCGGTTTCAGCCAGGAGTAGAAGATGCCCGAGGAGGCGTCGTACTGGCCCGATCCCACGGCAGCCTTGATGTCCTCGTCACCGACGGTACGTTTGAGCGTGACGTCGAGTCCGGCGTCGTCGAAGAAGCCCTTCTCCTTGGCCACGATCGATGGGGCATCACAGATGTCACCGCCATAGATCAACGTCAACGGGCGATTGGCCACCTCGCCTGACGCACTCTTCCTGCCCTTGTGGTACGCGACGGGCGCACCAATGCCCGCCCCGACCAGCAGGCCAGCGGCAAGTCCACCACCCACTCCGGCGAGCACAGAACGGCGACTCACCGATCCTGAATCGTGCTGGGAGTCCTCAGCCTGAAGCTTGGCTCCCGAGGGCAGGGTCGTGGCTTCATCCTGAGCAGGGCTGGACTCATCACGAGAACTGGAGTCACCGGGGTTGCCGGGTTTCTCGGAACCAGAATCTGGTTGGGCCATAGCCGTTCCCCTTCCATAGCGATATGGAAGGGAAACGTATTCACCGGTGCACCTATTCCCGTGGGCATGCACGTTTTTGCCCACCGGAGACAGTGCACGGACACCCCGGAGATGTCACCGTGATCGCGAGGGCTTCGGAAGACTTCCGGCAGCAAACCGCGAGGTCTCCTCAGGGCTACAGCCTGCGCAGGCAAACAGGGGTCTGGGTACGTGGGTGGGATCCGGATTCGCAGCAGTGCGGGGAGTTCAGGAGGATTCCGGGTTTCGGGGTAGGTCCTGCTTCATCGCGTCCAGAGCCTCCTCGACGATGTTGAGCATCGCTGCTTGGGCATCATCGGGATTTCGGGCGGCAACGGCATCGGCCACCTCACGATGCCATGCGATGGCCTGCAGATTGGGTTCGAAGGGCATGAGCTCGGTACGGCCCTCCAACAACGACGACACCGAGTGACGCAGGGTTGCGAACATCGGGTTGCCGCTGGCACTCAACAAGGTGGAGTGGAACTCCTCATCGGCGACGAGGTAGGTCTCCAGATCTCGCATCGCAGCGGCCTGGGTCATTCGTGTCACAGCCACGGACATGGTGATGCTGTCCTGCTGCGTGGCACGGGTGCAGGCCATGGCAGCTGCCACCGGTTCCACGGCCGCTCTCAACTGGCTGATCCATTCCAAGGTCTGCGGGCGACGTCGCCCCTCCAGCCCCCACCGGATCACTCGTGGGTGCAGGACGTTCCAGTCGCTGCGTGCCGAGACGAGGACACCCACCCGGCGACGTGGCACGACGAGTCCCAGGGACTCCAACACCCGCATGGCCTCACGGGAGACCGATCGAGAGACGTTGAACTCAGTGCCAATGTGGTCCAGCCGCAGGACGTCACCCGGCTGCAGGTGACCGTTGACGATGCGTCGCCCCAGGGAATCGACGACATCGACGGCAAGTGAGTGAACAGCCATGGCGGAATGGTACCGGACGGCCACCGCTCGGATGATCGTCCCCTACAGATCGTGCCGGCTTGATGTCGCGATTGAGATCTTTTTTAACGGGCACACCTCTTGTATTCGTATGATTTTTTGGTTTACGCTGAGCGAGTCAATGATGACCGGTCCAAGGAGGATCACCATGAGCGCACCCACATGTCGCCCCACCCCTGTCGCACTGCCCATCGTCGTCATGGGAGTGTGCGGCGCCGGAAAGTCCGTCATTGGAGCGCAGTTGGCCGATGTGCTCGGGCTGCCCTTCCTCGACGGGGACGACCTGCACCCCGCAGCGAACGTCGCCAAGATGTCCCGGGGGCTCTCCCTCACCGATGAGGACCGCAAACCCTGGCTGGCTGCCGTCGGATCCTGGTTGACCGATCACCGCAGCCCTGGTGCCGTGACGGCCTGCTCGGCCCTCAAGCGCAGCTACCGTGACCAGTTGCGCGCTGCCTGCCCCGACATCGTCTTCATCCATCTGGCCGGCGACCAGCACATCGTCATCGACCGGGTGGCAGCCCGCCCGGACCATTTCATGCCGCCAAGCCTTGTCGCCTCGCAGTACCAGACCCTGGAACCACTGCAGGATGACGAGACTGGGATCACCTTGAACTTCGACCAACCCGTCGACGATCTCGTGCACGCCGCCAGACAATGGCTGGGAACCGCAACCGCGGCATGATCGAGACGGACGCGGCTTGACGTCCTCGTCCGGCCGAGACCATCGATCCCGCCTCAATCTCCACCAACCACCCCACGCCCCCGCACCGCTCACAGAGGAGCACCTCATGCCAATCGCCATGGCCACCACGACGCCGACCTCGCCGGGATGGCAGCTCATCACGGCAGCCCTCATCGGGTTCGCCGTCATCGTGCTGCTCATCACCCGATTCAAGTTGCACCCCTTCCTCTCCCTCACGATCGGGGCGCTCACCGTCGGCGCCATCGCTGGCATGGGCATGGAGGGGATGCTCGCGTCATATTCCACTGGAGTCGGGACGACGGTGGCCTCGGTGGGCGTCCTCATCGCCCTGGGAGCGATCATCGGCAAGCTTCTGGCCGACTCCGGGGGCGCGGACACCATCGTGGACACACTGGTCGGCAGCACCAGCCCCCGGGCCATCCCGTGGGCCATGGCTCTGGTCGGCGCAATCATCGGTCTGCCGATGTTCTTCGAGATCGGCCTGGTGCTCCTGGTGCCGGTGATCCTGCTCACCGCGAAGAAGTCCAAGCTGCCACTCATGAAGGTGGCCATCCCGACCCTGGCCGGTCTGTCGACGATGCATGCCCTGGTACCGCCGCATCCTGGCCCGCTGGCTGCGATCGGGCTGCTCAAGGCCGACCTCGGCACCACACTGTGGATGGGCATCCTCATCGCCGTCCCCACCGTCATCATCGCCGGACCGCTGTTCGGCAACCTCGCCGCCAGATGGGTGCCCGTGTCTGCTCCAGACCTGTTCACCTCCTCAGATTCCGAGACCTCCGCCGGCATCGCTCCACGCCGACCGGGCTTCGTCATCACCCTCGTCACCGTCCTGCTGCCAGTCGTCCTCATGATGGGCAAGGCACTGAGTGACATCCTGGCCGCCGAGGGCAGTGGAGTACGCATGGCATTCGACTTCGTCGGTCAGCCCATGTTCGCCCTGCTGCTGACCGCGCTCATCGCGTTGTTCACGTTGGGACACGGTTCGGGAATGACGCGTGAGCAGATCAGCGCGTCGGTGGGGGCATCCCTGCCGCCGATTGCCGGGATCCTGCTCATCGTCGCTGCTGGCGGTGGATTCAAGCAGGTGCTCATCGACACCGGTATCGGCACCATGCTCGCCCAGTCGATCCTGGGTTCCCGACTGTCCCCAATCCTGCTGGCCTGGGCCGTGGCGGTCGTCATTCGCCTGGCCACCGGGTCGGCAACCGTCGCCACGGTGACCGCGGCTGGCATCCTGGAACCGGTGGCCGCCGCCCTGCCACCCACACATGCCGCCATGCTCGTGCTGGCGATCGGTGCCGGGTCGGTGTTCTTCTCCCACGTCAATGACGCCGGATTCTGGCTCATCAAGGAGTACTTCGGCATCTCGGTGGGTGAGAACATCAAGACGTGGTCGCTCATGGAGACGGTGCTCTCGGTCGTGGCCCTGTGCCTCGTCCTGCTGCTGTCGCTGATCATCTGATGCACCACCTCCCACCCGCCCTGTTCCACTGACCGATCGTCCTTCGGCACTCCCACCGCCGAGGGCGGTTCCTCCGACCACCTGACCCACGACATCGACTTCGAGCAATCACTCGCGAAAGGAATCACCATGGCCATTGGCATGATCGGTCTGGGACGCATGGGCAACCACATGCGGTCCCGGCTGCGCAGCAAGGACATCGAGACCATCGGCTACGACATCGACCCCGAGGTGAGCGACGTCTCCTCCATCGCGGAGCTCTGCGACGGTCTGGGCAGCGGGCCGCGCGTCATCTGGCTCATGCTGCCCAACCAGCTCGTCGACGAAACGATCGAGACCCTCGTCCCGTTGCTGCGTGCCGATGACATCGTCATCGATGGTGGCAACAGCCGGTGGACGCTGGACGCCCCACGCGCCGAACGACTCGCCGCCCATGGCGTCTCCTACCTCGACTGTGGGGTCTCCGGTGGTGTCTGGGGCGAGACGAACGGCTACGGGATCATGATTGGTGGCCCGCAGGAGGCAGTACGCACGGTGTGGCCGGTGCTGCAGGCGCTGGCTCCCGAGGACGGCGGTCTGGTGCACGCCGGCGGGGTGGGTGCCGGACACTTCGCCAAAATGGTGCACAACGGCATTGAGTACGCCATGATGCAGGCCTACGCCGAAGGCTACGAGCTGCTGTGCGCCGACTCCCCCGTTACCGACGTGCCCGCTGTCTTCGACGCATGGCGGCAGGGAACGGTCATCCGCTCCTGGCTGCTCGACCTGTGCTCAACCGCTCTGGCGGACGAACCGGATCTGGCATCGATCCGCGGCTGGGCCGACGACTCGGGCGAGGGACGGTGGACGGTCGAGGAGGCCATCGACCGTGCCGTCCCCATGCCTGCCATCTCGGCCGCCCTGTTCGCGCGTTTCTCGTCGCGTCAGGACGACGCCCCGGCCATGAAACTCATCGCCGCCATGCGCAACCAGTTCGGAGGACATGCCGTCCACAACTCGTGAGTACGCGGTGTCCTGGTGGCTGGTGCCAGATGCACCTGTCTGGGTGCAGCAGAAGGGCACGGTTTGCCTCACGGCGAACCCACCCGCTCGGAAAACCTTGCGTCCACTCATCCCCTGCGCCGGCGCGATGCCACGTCTGCTGGAGGTGCAGTGGCCTGTCTCGAGTTCTCCCCACGACGAAATCGCGTCGCAGGCAGTACCCCATGCTGCGAGGATCACGTGACTAGGATCGATACGTGAGCGTCAACGAATTCATCCCCACTCAGCAGCCCGGAGCAGCCGATCACGCTGGAACGGCTCGTCATGAATCTGGCGGCACCGTGGCAGCAGATCGCGCAACCTCGCCACTGGGCGCGCCCCACTCAGCCCAGGGAGCGGTGAGGCACCCGGTCGGACTGGATTTCGAGTACCTGGGCCTCACCGACACTCCCCCCACTCGGGGCGAGTACCGCGCCACGTGGGATCATCAGCGGCAGGTGCACGCCCAGGTCAGCTCACACCAGCGTCCCAACACCGTCATCTACGTCGAGCACGATCCCGTCTACACCGCAGGACGGCGCACTCGTCCCGAGGCCTACCCCTTCGACGGCACCCCAGTGGTGGCGGTGGACCGTGGCGGTGAGATCACCTGGCACGGCCCCGGCCAGCTCGTCGGCTATCCCATCGTCTTCCTGCCGCGCGGGATCGGCGTCGTCGACTACGTGCGACGGGTGGAGGAGGCGATCATTCGGCTGCTCACCCACTACGGCCTGCACGCCGGACGGGTACCGGGGCGCACCGGGGTGTGGTTCCCCTCCGACGGTCACGGGCCGGAACGCAAGATCTGTGCCATCGGCATCCGTGTGTCACACCAGACTGCCCTGCACGGGTTTGCCTTCAACGTCGATCCCGACACTGCCGGGTTCGACAACATCATCCCGTGCGGCATTGCGGACGCCGACGTCACCACCCTGGCCAGGGAGCTGCGTCGCCTGCACGGACCAGACGCCGACGTTCCCACCCTCGTCGAGGTGGCCCGTCACCTCGAGCCGATCCTCACCGAGATGATGTCGTTCGAACCCTACGAGATGAGTCCGGACATCCCACGTCGCCCGCACCCGCAGTTCCTGCATCCCATGGGCGAGTGACCGCCCGGTCAGGTTCCTCGTAGTCCTGTCGCGACTCATCCGTCGCGACACGCATTCCGCAGATCGGCGAACTGTGCGCGACATCTGGGGTGGGCGGGCTGGTGAGGATAGACTCGCCCGCGTGAGTGTCGAAGCTGACGGACGCAAATTGCTGCGCGTCGAGGTCAAGAATTCCCAGACCCCGATCGAGAACAAGCCACGATGGATCCGCACCACCGCCACGATGGGCCCCGAGTACCGGGACATGCGCAATCGCATGGTCAACGCCGAGCTCCACACGGTGTGTCAGGAGGCCGGATGCCCGAACGTCTTCGAGTGTTGGGAGGATCGCGAGGCCACCTTCCTCATCGGTGGCGACAAGTGCACTCGACGCTGCGACTTCTGCCAGATCAACTCCGCCAAACCCGAGGGCTACGACGCCGATGAACCACGGCGAGTTGCCCAGTCCGTCGCCCAGATGGGACTGCGATACGCCACCGTCACCAGCGTGTGCCGTGACGACCTGCCCGACGAGGGAGCTTGGCTGTGCGCCGAGACGATCCGACAGATTCACGACACCAACCCCGGGGTCGGTGTGGAGATGCTGGCCCAGGACTTCTCCGGCAAGCCGGAGCTGCTGGACGTCGTCTTCGCGGCCGGACCCGAGGTGTTCGGACACAATCTGGAGACGGTCCCGCGGCTGTTCAAGCGTATTCGCCCCGGATTCCGGTACGAACGCTCCCTCGAGGCGCTGAACCGGGCCCATGACGCCGGACTCATCACCAAGTCCAACCTCATCCTGGGAATGGGTGAGACGCGCGAGGAGGTCTCGGAGGCGATGGCCGATCTGCGCACGGCCCACACCGACCTGCTCACCATCACCCAGTACCTGCGCCCCTCCAAACTCCAGCACCCCATCGACCGCTGGGTGACGCCCCAGGAATTCGATGAGTTGGCCGAGGAGGCTGAGGAACTGGGATTCGCCGGAGTCATGAGCGGACCCTTGGTGCGCTCCTCGTACCGCGCCGGGCGGCTGTACCGTCAAGCCATGGCTGCCCGTGGGGAGAAGCCCGTCACCATCGTCACCGGCTACCGGAACGGCACGGCTCCAGCCCCGTTCGCCGAGAAAGGCTGAGCCAGGATCGCACACATTCGTGACGGCATGCGCTGTGGGGTGGGACGCCGCGTCGAGCCCCGCAGCGCATGTCGCCAGATCCCCTCACACTGGAGCGACACATGTCACTGCTCCGACCGAGCTGGCAGTCCACTGTGGCCCGGTTTCGCTGACGATGCCCCATCACCAGAGCCCCAGCTGTGTCACCTCATGAAGCACCCCGAACTGCGTCACCTCACCGCGTGAAGCACTGCCGAGCTGACAATTCCTGCTGACCACGTGCGGCAGCTACTCGCTCGTCAGCTGTCACGACCTTCTCCACACCCATGCCTGCCAACCGCTCGCCCGGCCACGTGCAGCCCCGGCCACGTGCAGCATTGTCGTGAGTGAATGCGAGTGGCGGCGGG
>OKGH01000137.1_pt1 | contig 10558 bp, 7 predicted proteins | sample 1611211 | NCBI WGS metagenome assembly OKGH01 (sample SAMN04436718, study PRJEB24849) | human gut metagenome | biome: human gut; feature: NICU; material: stool | host: Homo sapiens | place: USA: Saint Louis, MO | collected 2010-09-29
CCACCGACAGCCAGAATCCGATGGAGCGCACCAGCCAAGGATCTGCGAAGGCAAGAATCGTCATGGCAACGGCGAGGGATCGTATCCCCGCTGAGCGATCGAACGACACCCCTGCGGCGCTGAGAGCGACGATTCCCATCGCTGCAGCCCTCATCACCGATGGCTCGGATCGGCAGATGAGGACGAAGAGCACCACCCCGAGCACGGACATGACCCGCAGCCACCTTCGCCGCAGTCCCAACCAGGATCCCGACCACCACAGCAGTGCCATGGTCGAGGCCAGATTTGCCCCCGAGACCGCCATGAGATGGGTCAGTGCCGTTGCCCTGAACTCCTCAGACATCTGGGAGTCCACGGCAGCCGTGTCGCCCACCACCAGGGAGGGGACGAGGGCGCGCTGCCGTTGTGGGCTGAATCGGCAGGCCTGCACCAGGGCATCTCGTATGTGATTGACCCGGGCGTCGAGCCAGTTGGCCTGCGTGAGTACGGTCAGGTTCTTGACGGCGATACGTCCCGCCTGCGAATCGGTCGGTCTCACCGGTGCCAGCCGACCGGTGACCTCGACATGTTGGCCCACCGCGGTGTGGCACAGCTGGTCGGTGTCATTGCCGCTCAGGGTGATGGCTGCCCGCTGGGAGACAGTGTGTCCGCGGGTCGTGACCTGTACCGTGCGAGCGGGGAGGAAAGCCAGTTGCGGCCGGGGACCCTTCGCTGCCACGACTCTGCAGTCCCCCGTGATGACGACCCGAGCAGTGGTCATGGCTCGCTGTTCGGACACGGCTCCGACCCCCGTGTGGTGCAGCGCCTCCTGCCGCGCACCAGCAGTGACGGCAACGGTGAGGGTGACGAGCGCCACGATCGTCACCGCAACGTGCCCACGCAGGAGGGCCAGCAGCCCCAGGCACAGGCTGATCGCTGCCAGAAAAACCCACCACGTACGGTGCCCTGCGGTGGCGATGGCAGCGGCAATGACGGCTCCAGCTGCCACCGGAACCATTCGCAGGTCAGGGCTGGACACGGACCCTGTCCTTGAGTTTGGCGAACTTCTTGGGCCCGATCCCGTCGATCTCCTGCAGTTCGTCGACGCTGGTGAAGCGTCCATGCTCCTGGCGCCAGGTGAAGATGCGCTCAGCCATGACCGGACCCACCCCGTCGATGGTCTGCAGCTGCTCCACGGTGGCCGTGTTGAGGTCCACCAGGTCACCGGAGGCCGGACCGCCCTGAGTTGCCGCACCATTGCCACCTGGCACGGCTGCCGCTCCAGACAGTGTGCCGCCACCCGGTGCCGGTTGCCCTGGAGATCCGCCGCCACCCTGGACGCCTGAGGGGACGATGACCTTGCCATTCCCAGAGGCGGGGATGAGGATCTGGCATCCGTCGCACACCGGCTGTGCCATGTTGAGTGACCCCGGATGGGCTCCGGACGCCATCCCCCCAGCCGCGTCGATGGCATCGATGATGCGGCCGTTGACGGGGATCTCGTGTACTCCCGGATCGTTGACCCTGCCGATGACGTGCACCCGAATGCTCGACGGCGTGGCAGGTGCCATCGTATTGGGATCTGGCGTCGAGTTCACCGGGGACGCGGAGCCCTGTGGGCTCCCCGAGGCGGCGAGCACCGGCTGGGTGGCGGCAATCTCGGTCGGTCGGGAGCGCATGAGCTGCACGGCGACGACCACCAGGATCAGAACGAGCACCACGCCGATGGCCGACAGATGGGCGCGTGTCACCCGACGATGAGGAGCGGGGTCCTCGCCGTCTCGATCGACTTGCCCGGCGTCCTCCTCGTCATGTCGGGAGGGAAGCTCGGCCAACAGGTTGTCCAACCGGTCTCGAAATGCATCGTTCACATGAGGATTGTCGGTGCCTCAGCCGTCGATCCGGCACGTCACGGCACATCTGTGGATGACGAATTGGTGCCTGCGGAAACTGTCCACAGGCACCAATGGGTTCGGGTCCATGCGTCAGCACATCATCATGGTTGACGCACGGTGCGAATCATTTGACGACCAGTGACATCATCCTCGGCAGTCGGGCGATGACCTTGACGATGCTCTTGTCGGCAACGAACCGTTTGACATTGGCATCCGCCAGCGCGAGCTGCCTGGCCTGGTCCTCGTCAACATCCGGGCTCACCTGGATCTTGCCACGCACCTTGCCGTTGACCTGAACGACCATCGTCACCTCGTCGGCGACGAGCAGAGCAGGATCGGCAGTCGGCCACGAGGAACTCGCCACCGAGGGCTGGTGACCGAGCAGTTCCCACATGTCCTCGGCCACGTAGGGGGCAAACAGGCTCATGGCCTGGGCCGCGAAGGTCACGGCCTCGCGTACTGCAGGATCATCGGCACCGCAGCCGGTGTCGATGGCCTTGCGCACGGCGTTGATGAGCTCCATGCAGCGCGCCACGATGACGTTGAACCGCTGTCCCTCGACCAGGGTGGTGATCTCGGAGATCATCTTGTGGGTGATCTTGCGCAACGCCACGTCGCCGGTGGTGACGTCGACCCCCGGATCGGAGGTGACGTCGTCGGCAACCCGCCACGCACGCTGCAGGAACTTCAGGCTGGCCCCCGGCGAGACGTCTGCCCAGTCGATGTCCTCCTCGGGTGGACCGGCGAAGATGACCGTGGTGCGCACGGCGTCAACACCGAACTCGTCGATCTGCTTGCCCAGGTCCACCCCGTTGCCCAGGGATTTCGACATGGCCTTGCCCTCATTGACGACCTGTCCCTGGTTCATGAGTTTGGTGAACGGCTCGTCGAAGTCGATCAGGCCGAGATCGTGCAGGACCTTGGTGAAGAACCGGGAGTACAGCAGGTGCATCGTGGCGTGCTCGACACCGCCGACGTACTGTGACACCGGCATCCACCGACGCACTGCCTCACCGTCGAATGCTCCTTGGGAGTACTGCGGGTTGCAGTAGCGCAGGAAGTACCACGAGGAGTCCACGAAGGTGTCCATGGTGTCGGTGTCACGTTCGGCCGGGCCGCCACACCTGGGGCAGCTCACCTCACGCCACTGCCGAGCCTCGACGCCTGCCAACGGCGAGGTGCCCTTGGGGGCCAGATCGGCACCGCGCAGGTCGGGCAGTTTCACCGGCAACTGCTCATCGGGGACGGGGACGTCACCGCAGGTCTGGCAGTGGATGATGGGGATCGGGCAACCCCAGAAACGCTGCCGGCTGAGCAGCCAGTCACGCAACCGGTAGGTGACGGTCGGCTCACCGATCCTGCGATCGGCGAGGAACTCACACACCTTCGCGATGGCCTCGGCCTTGTTCTCCAGTCCGTCGAGCACGCCAGAATTCTGGTAGGCGCCATCACCCGTGGTCGCCACCCCGGACTCGCGTGGATCTGCCTGCCCGGTGTCGATGACCGGGATCACCTCGATGCCGTAGCGTCGTGCGAAGTCGAGGTCTCGCTGGTCGTGTGCGGGCACGGCCATGACGGCACCCGTTCCGTAGTCGGAGAGCACGTAGTCGCCAGCCCACACCGGGATCTTCGCACCATTGACCGGGTTGGTGGCCTCCACCCCCAGGTAGACGCCGGTCTTCTCGTGCTCGGTGGACTGACGCTCGATCTCGGTCTGCTTCTTCACCTGTTCGAGGTACTCCTCGAAGGCTGGACGTTGCTCGTCGGAGACGATCTCGTCAGCCAGTTGGGCGTCGGGGGCGACGACCATGAACGTGGCGCCGAACAGGGTGTCCGGGCGAGTGGTGAACACACGGACCGGCTCGTCGCGCCCATCGATGCGGAAGTCGACGTAGGCACCCTCGGATCGTCCGATCCAGTTGCGCTGCATGGTGAGGACGCGATCGGGCCAGTTGCCCTCGAGCCGGTCCATGTCGTCGAGCAGACGCTGGGCGTAGTCGGTGATCCTGAAGTACCACTGATTGAGCTGACGCTTGGTGACGACGGCGCCACAACGGTCGCAGCGGCCGTCCTTGACCTGCTCGTTGGCCAGCACGGTCTGGTCGTTGGGGCACCAGTTGGCCCACGAATCCTTGCGGTAGGCCAGCCCCTTCCTGAAGAACTGCAGGAAGAGCCACTGGGTCCAGCGGTAGTACTCCTCGTCGGAGGTGTGCAGTCGCTTGCTCCAGTCGAAGGAGATGCCGTAGCGGCGGAATGAGGCCGCCTGGGTGTCGATGTTGTGGTAGGTCCACTGCGCAGGATGGCTGTCATGCTTGATGGCGGCATTCTCAGCGGGCAGCCCGAAGGAGTCCCAACCCACCGGGTGTAGCACGTCATAGCCCTTGAGACGCCAGTACCGTGCCGTGACGTCGCCAATGGCGAAGGCCTCGGCGTGTCCCATGTGCAGATCACCGGAGGGGTAGGCGAACATGTCCAGCAGGTAGCGGCGTTCCCGGGACCCGTCGTCCACGACCTTGAACGTGTCGTGCTCCTGCCAGTAGGTGGACCACTTCTGCTGGGACGCGACGGCGTCGTATCCCCGAGCCGCGGCCTGTCCAGAATCGCTCACAATCAATACCTCCAGGTCACTGCGTGCCCTCCGGCACACACATGGCCACGACTCTACCGAAAAGGCAGGCACCCGGTGACCTGCGTCTACACAGGTGGGCAGTATCCGCCCCGGAAGCACGGGACAGGCCTCACGATCCTCGCCCCACCCTGCCCCGTTGGGCATCCACACCCTTCCGGCAGTCGTCGCGACCACTCAGGCGCACGGGCGCGGTGCGGCAACGCTGAGTGATTCGTCCGTTCCCTCGCCGAGCGCCATCACGGCGGGATCCCGTGGCATGACATCCCATGTGTGGGGAGCGAGCAACGCTCGATACGTCGTCTCCAATGCTGCGATGAGGGACGTACCTGCAGGTTGGCTGGATGGGTCCGCACGGTGAATGAGACGGGCCCGTTCCAAGCTCACCGACTCCAACGCTCCGTCGCCACACAGCCAACAGGCCAGGCCGTGCAGTGCCAGCACGGCCAGGGCATGATCGTCCGGGCAGTGCGTGAGAACCTGGGACCACAGCTCAGCGTGTTTGCGGGCACCGTCTCGCGGGGTTGTCTCCCACAGGTGCCGAGCCACCTCGTCGTTCTCCAGACAGATGACCAGCTGCCAAGCCTGCTCGGCGGACGGTGCAGCACCAGTCGCCACCACACCATCACGCACCTTCTGTGCCAGAGCCGTCTGCTCATCACTGCTGAGATGCGCCACCTGCTGCTGGACTGCCACCCGCACCGGGTGCTCGATGCGAAGCTGGCTGGGGTGGGCCGGGCCCACGGCTTCGGCAAGGCTGGACCTGTTCGGCAGCACGGCAAGTCCGCGATAGACCGCTTCGGCATGAACTCTGCTGCCATTCGCTACTCGGTGGCCAAGACAGTCGTCGGCGCAGGAGACTGCCTGCCACATCACCTGGTCGGTGACCACAGCCTCCAGTACACGGCTACGTGTGAGCAGGGGAAGGCCGTTGCGCAGGATGGTCAGACCCCGGTGTATGTCCTGGCTGAATACCACCATGAGCATGTCACAGGATGGGTACGCCGTCTCTATTGCGCCGGGGCCGGCAAGGAAACCAGCACGTGTCGACAGGGGCAGGAGATCCATGCGAGCCACCAATCCTTCGGCGGAGCAGCCGGGCGGACCGACGATGAGGGTCACCAGGCTTTCCTCGGGTTGGAACCCCAACAGATGAGGAAGAAGGTGGATCGCGTCGTCGATGGAAGTGATACGTAACGGTTCCTGGGAAGATCTCATACCCATGTTGTCGTGGTGACTCGCCGAATCCGGCACATCACGAACGCAGCTGTGGACAACGCACCTACGAGTCGCGCATCCCCTGTGGATGAACGTCACGAGGCATCACCACGCAGAACACTCTGCTGGAAGGTCCTGCAGGATGCAGCAGACAGCACCGGACATCGTCGCGCGGCGCGCACTGCATGGTGCGAACGCGGGGCACGTACTCTTGAACTCATGAGCCAGCCGAACATCAGTCAGTACCGGCCTCCCAGACGACGCGCCGGATGGCTCATAGCCGTCCTGGTCGCTGCCTTGGTCGTGGGGCTCGGCGTCACGGCGTGGAAGGTGACGAACGAACCTCAGCTGGCTGCACCGTCAGCCACTCCTTCCGACGGCGTCGATGATCCCAGCACGCCGAGTCCGCACAGCACCGTGGCACCCTCGATGCCTGGGCACACCCCAACCGGATCACCGAGCCCGACACAGTCGACGCCATTCGTTGCACACAACGGGGAGGTCAAGGGCACATGGCGGATCGACTCGACCCAATGGCACCAGGACGAGGTGGTGCTCACCGTCTCCATCACCGTGTCACAGGGCACCCTGGACGACTACAGCTTCTTCATGATGACCGACGACAACGCCACCGTGAACCGTCCGGAGACCTCGAGTGATCCCCGGGACATCTCGACAGGGACCGTCGAGCAGGGCCGCACCGTCACTGGGACGCTCACCATCGCGACGCAGCGGAAGAACTCCATGATCGTCCTGGCGCAGAACGGCGGCGCGACGGCCATCTCAGCCCTTGAGGTCGTGGGCTGAGAACCCTGACCCAGCAACCGCATGGTGCCCGCCTGACCCCACCATCACGCGTCAGATCTGACCGGCCATCACCCGAATCCTCCTCAGATGACCTCGATCCTGGGGTACTCCGGTCGCCACATCGTCTGGAAGATCGTGTCCACCGGGTTGTCGAGATCCTTCTGGGCAAGACCTTCCTGACTGGCCTGCTGAGCCACGGCCATACCAACCCGTGCCGAGATCGGACGCAGCTGGTCGATGTCGGGCAGCAGTGACTCCCCGAGCTTTCGGGGCCGTCCCACCTTGGCCAAGGCCTTTGCAGCAGCAGAGATCATCGAGTCGGAGACGAGCTTGGCATTCGAGGCGATGACGCCGAGCCCCACTCCCGGAAAGATGAGTGCATTGTTCGCCTGGGCAATGTGATACGTGGTGCCGCGGTACTGCACCGGATCGAACGGTGAGCCGGTTGCGATGAGGGCAGAACCACCAGTCCACTCGATGATGTCGGAGGGAATCGCCTCGGCACGTGAAATCGGATTCGACAGCGGCATGATGATCGGGCGATCACAGTGCCGAGCCATTTCCTTGACGACGTTCTCGTCGAAGGCACCCTGTTGGGCAGAGGTACCAATGAGAATGGTCGGTTTGACGTTGCGGACGACGTCAATGAGCTCATACTTTCCGGGGCCTTCCGTGTGCCATCCGGACAACTCCGAGGCCGACCGGGCAAAGGATTCCTGGAAATCGCGCATCGGAATCCCCTCCCGCAGCAGTCCACGCGAACCGAGGGCCCAGAAATGGCTGCGAGCCTCGCCCTCACTCATGCCTTCTTCCATCATGAGTTTGATACCGAGTTCGGCTATTCCCACGCCGGCCGTGCCGGCACCGTGGACGACGATCCGATGATCGGAAAGCTTGATCCCCGACACCTTCACGGCACTGACCAGGGCCGCCAGCACCACAGCAGCCGTGCCTTGGATGTCGTCATTGAATGTGCAGTAGTCATCACGGTATCGATCCAGGATTCGGGTGGCATTTGCCGCTCCGAAATCCTCCCAGTGAATCATGGCATTCGGATACCGATCATGGGCTGTGGTGAGGAATTTGTCGATGAACTGGTCATACTTCTCGCCACGGACCCGGCCATGACGGACTCCGAGGTATCCATCGTCATTGAGCAATTCCATGTTGTCGGTTCCCACGTCCAGCACGACGGGCAGAACACGATGCGGATGGATTCCGGCAGCTGCCGTATACACCGCAAGTTTTCCAATGGTGATGGCAACCCCACCGACACCTTGATCACCGATTCCAAGGATTCCCTCGGAATCGGTGACGACGATGAGGTCGACCTCGTCGGAATCATGCCCCATGGCAGCCAAGGATTCCTCGATGCCATCAGGATCGTCGATGGACAGGAAGATGCCGCGTGGCCGGTGGTACCAGTAACTATACTGCTCGATCGCCTGGCCGATGGTCGGCGTGTAGACGATGGGGAGCATCTCCTCGATGTGCTCACCCAACAGCCGGAAGTACAACACCTCGTTGCGATCATGCATGGCAGTGAGGAACAGGTACTTGCTCAACGCATCCGGCTGAGCACGGTACTGGGAGTAGACGCGTCTGAGTTGGTCCTCGATGTCAACAACCTGTGAGGGAAGCAGACCGGTGAGATCCAGTGCCTCCCGTTCTGCAGTGGTGAAGGCTGTTCCGCGGTTGATCAATGCATTGCCGAGTACATCAGTCCCGCGGGCAGCAATGCGAAGCACTTCCCCGTCGGGATTTTCGACGAACTCAAAAGAACTTGTCATGGCTCATACGCTAGTGCTCCACGTCTTCGTCGGGGCACCGCAACTACTCACGGGGGCAGCACATAGACATACGTGCACACCTTCGAACGATTGTGCACCGTGACCGGCATTCCCCAGCACTGACCTGGATGTGCCGGCCACGGTGAAAACTGTCTGGCCCTGCTCAGATCTCTGAGCAGCCCGGCAGATCAGATGTCCAGGCTGGACAGGCTGTCCTTGAGACGCTCGGCGGAAGCGTGCAACTTGGTGATCTCACCATCGCTCATCGGTACCGGGACGACTCCTTCGATACCCTCGCGCGAGACGATGCACGGCATGGACAGGGCGACGTTCTTGACGCCGTGGACGTCGTCGATCACGCTGGACAGCGGAAGGATCGAACGGTTCGCTCCCAGCAGGGCCTCGGCAAGTCGAGCACCGGTCAGGCCGATGGCGTAGTTGGTTGCTCCCTTGCCCTCGATGATCTTGTAGGCGGCGAAGGCTGCCTCGTGGGCAAGGTCGTCGAGCACCTCGTCGGTGAAGACGGACTCGCCGTCCACCTTCCATTCGTGGATCGGCACACCGGAGATCTGCGCGATGGACCACAGTGGGAACTCCGAGTCGCCGTGCTCGCCGACGATGGTGGCGTGCACGTGACGCTGCGCCACATTGGCCCACTGACGGATGAGCCAGCGCAGCCGAGAGGTGTCGAGCATGGTTCCGGTCGAGAACACTCGGCTGGAAGGCAGTCCAGAGATGTTCTGGGCGACGACGGTGAGGACATCGCACGGGTTGGTGACCAGGACGAACAGCGCATTGGGTGACTGTTCGAGCAGCTGGGGCATGAGGGACTTGAGGATTCCGGCGTTGACACCGGCGAGATCGAGCCTGGTCTGACCGGGCTTCTGCTTGGCGCCAGCAGTGATGAAGACAATGTCAGAGTTGACGGTGTCCTTGATGTCGGCACCACCCATGACCGATGCCGGGGTGAACTGGGTGCCGTGAGCCAGGTCGGCGACCTCAGCCTCCACCTTGTCCTTGTTGATGTCGTAGAGACAGACGATGTCGGCCGAACCGCGAATGAGACAGGCATAGGCCAGCGAGCTGCCGACACTTCCAGCACCGATAACCGAGATCTTGCGACGATTGACTGCTTTCAAGGTCATGTCTCGATTCTATTCGAAAAAATCGTCAGAACCAGATGAGCGTTCCTCCAGTAGAACGCCAAATATTTGGTGCATTGTGACCCATGTCACTCCGGTAAGGTGACAGGGACATGCCGTGGAACACCCCCTGCCGAGTGCCCCAGGAGTGTGGACGCATCGATCCGCCACGATCTCGCGGGACACCTGACCTGGGCAGCGGCGGCGAGGACGAAAACGGCGGGTGTGGCACCGAGGACGAGCCTCAGGGGAGTGCCCACACCGCCGCTGTCTCAGCTCCGACCGGTGGCGACCGTCCACGCTGCGAGAAGGTCGGCGGCGGCCTGACGCGGATCGGGTTGGCCGCAGATGGCCGAGACGACGCTCATACCGTCGCAGTGGATGCGGGCCAGATCGGCGGCGTCGTCGGCCTTGACACCACCGATGGCACACACCGGCCATGGACTGACCTTGATGACCTCGGCAAGACGCCTCAGCCCCAAGTCGTCGGCCTCGGGTTTCGTCCCCGTGGCATGCAGTGCCCCCACGCCCAGATAGTCAACGACGTCCTCACCAGCAGCAATGGCTACCCTGACATGTTCGGGGCTCTGGGCCGACAGTCCGAGCAGGCGGTCGGGGCCGATGATGCGCCGCGCCGTGGCAACGTCGGTGTCGGACTGGCCGACGTGGGCACCGGCTGCCCCGATGGCCTCGACGAGGCGCACCCGGTCATCGATCAGCAGTGGGACTCCTGCGCCGGCGAGCACGTCCACCAGACGCCGACCCAGGGCGACGAAGTCGTCATCGCAGAGGTGGTGGTCCCGCAGCTGGACCAGGGTCGCTCCCCCATCCACGGCCTGCCGTACCGTCTCGACGACGCCGTCGACGCCACCACACTGATCGGTGTCGGTGACCAGGTACACCGACAGGTCGACGTCAGGCCTGGACACAGCGGATTCCTCCTTGCTCGGCAACTTCGTCAGGGGTGACGAGGTACAGCTCGTCGATGAGGGCGATGGCGAAGGAACCGGGGGCGACGGTACGCCGGGCAGCATGCTCGGCAGCCACGCACATCATCGCCGTGGCGGCTGTGGCGGCGACGAGACGATCGGACTCGGCAGC
>OKGH01000151.1_pt1 | contig 9488 bp, 7 predicted proteins | sample 1611211 | NCBI WGS metagenome assembly OKGH01 (sample SAMN04436718, study PRJEB24849) | human gut metagenome | biome: human gut; feature: NICU; material: stool | host: Homo sapiens | place: USA: Saint Louis, MO | collected 2010-09-29
GTGTCCGCAGTGGGGGTCGGAATCTATGCCGCCCGCAAGTTCCTCACCAGTTCCGACGACGGTTGGACTGCCCATGAACCCACTGAGACCTACTCGTGGATCCCGAAGGCACCGACGGCATTCTCCAAGGACGATGCCGCCTCGTGCTGCTTCGACGCCAAGGGATCCTCCTGCGACTGCAAGGATGATGCCTCGACGTCGCGGAAGGATGACGCTCCGGCCACTGCCCCAGACACCGTCACCGAGGGCAACTCCGCCACCGAGATGACGGCTGAGGGTGCACCGGCCCAGGGTCACAAGTCGAGCCACGGCACCAGCAAGCCAGTGGCCAAGCCCGAGAAGCCGGCAGCTGGTTCCAAGCCCGCGGCGAAGTCCGTTGCCGACACCTCGCCAGATCCCGTGGCCACACCGGTTGCCGAGGATCCCAAGGCCGAGTCCACGCAGGACACGTCCGTTGACTCCTATGTGGGCGACAACCCGCCGGAAGGCTTCATCATCAAGGGCAACGAGCGCTCCAAGAAGTACCACGTGCCCGGCTCCGGTGGTTACGACCGCACCATTGCCGACGTCTGGTTCACCACCGAAGAGGCTGCCAAGAAGGCCGGGTTCACTCGGGCCCAGCGGTGAGTCGACCGATCCGACCGGCACGTCGTGACTGATCGAGTCGAGTCACCGACCTGACGTCTGCCGGGCAATCGCATCCCGTGGGTCGTGTCGCTGACACGGCTCACGGGATTTTTGCGCTCACAGCTGACTAGGGATGTTTCCTCTGCGGTGCAGAACCGTCATCCAAGTTTCATCGAGAGATCACCGATACGCCTGTGCTCCACCTGCCCAGACACGCAGGATGAAGGCATTCACCCCTGCCACGCGTGTCGATCGGAGACTGCTGTGCCGCCATCATCCCTCACTCCCCAATCTTGTCGACCCACCACTGCCGCCACCATCCGTCTGACATCAGACATGAATTCCTGGGTGCCGGCACAAGTCTTCGCCGCCCACGTCCGATGGCTCGTGGCGCAGACTGCCGTCCCCTGGCGAGTGATCGCCGTGCTCTCCGGCGTCTCGAGCCGCACCATTGCCCGTCTCGTGGGCGTGGGTGCCCCGATCAGACGAATTCGTTCGATCGATGCCACTCGACTCATCGGCATCCGCCCCGAACACATCCTCGCGACCACCACCACGCTCGTCGATGCGACGAGCACCCGTCGCCGAATACACATGCTGTGCACCAGCGGCTGTTCGATGGATCACATCGCCGGCTTCCTGGGAGCGCATCATCGCACCGTCCAGGGGCTTGCCAATGGCGACTCCACCACCTGTACGCTCATGGTCAGGTTGCGCGCCATGGCGGCATGCGAGCGTCTCCAGATCCCCGCCAGGATCAATGCCCCGGCGACGGGTTCACCTCACGTCGCCGTGCTCCCCGACGCGGCCTGACGCATGACCAGCCTCATAAGTTCAGTCATCTGCACACTCCTGGCGCTGGTGCACGCCGTCCTCGTCGTCCCACGTCTGCCCGAGCCCAGCGAGACTGAGGTCGGAGCCGAGGTCCTCGCCGTCAAACCGAGGTACTGCGATCTGCGAGCCCCCGGATTCGTCGGAACGACGTGCCTGGTGGCCGGGGTGGCAGGTGCCGCTAGCGCAGCAGCCCCACGGTGGTGTCTTCCGCTGTGGTGGGTGTGGGGCGGGTCCGTCACGGCCCTGGTCAGCGTCGATGTTCGCACCACTTTTCTACCCAGACGGCTCTGGTTCGGTTGCGTGGGGCAGGCAGCGCTCGGCACCCTGGTGGCTGCTGGGATCGTTGCCCCAGGGGTGCACGATCTTCTCCCCATGCTTCTCTTCATGGCTCTGGGAGCCGTCGGAGCAGCTCTGCCCTTCTGGTTGCTGTGGCGTTTCGGCGGCTCACTGGGGTACGGGGACGTACGTCTTGCCGCCGGGATGGGCGCCGTGGCGGCAAGTCTGGGGGCAGATGCAGTCATGACGAGTCTGCTGGGTGCCACCCTGGTCGGCGCGGTGATGTCCGTGGGCGTCACATGGTGGCGACGCCGTCACCCCTCGGTGTGGGGAGCCGCCATTGCCTATGGGCCAGCGCTGTGGATCGGTCCATGGATCGGGTTGCTCACCACTCGGGCCTGACTCGGAACCGCTCAGGCCCACCACTGCCCCACGCCGTCCTATCCCTACATTGTCACGCCCGTGCCACCAGCCTGGTCCACCTAGTCAGAAGCCGCGCGAGTCGCCGCACCTCGATGGTGCGCGACGAACCAGATCTGCACGAAAATCGGCCCGGAGCCCACACCGGCAGCACGAGCGTGACTCGGTGGCCGGCATTGCCAACCGGGCCGGTACTGCACATGGCAACAAGGTACGTGGCAGCGAGGGATCAAACCGTGATGGCGATCAACCAGCCACAAGACGGTCAGCCCCGCTGTCTCTCCGCTCAGGCTGCCCGCACCACGGTGGCGACGGTCTGTGGCAGGCCGATGGGGTCGACGGGGTGGGTGGAGATGGCATCGGCGCGTGACCAACTCGCGAGCCAGGCATCGGCCTCCCGAGCCACGAGCAGCACGACGGGCGGGCAGTCGTCCACCTCGTCCTTCATCTGATGGGTCACTCCCATGCCACCGGAGGGAACTGCCTCCCCATCGGCAATGACGACGTCGTACTGCCCGGTGTCGACAGCGGCCATGGCAGCCTTCTGGGTGGCGGTCTCCGTCATCTCGACCGGGGGCAGATCAGCGGCGATGGACGTGCCCAACGCGAGCCGAATCTCCTGGCGCACGTTGCGGTCGTCGGAGTACACGAGTACCCGGAGAGTGTCTGCTGCGGTCTTCTTTTCGCTCATCCCTCGTCCTCGTCGGGTTGCGGCCAACATGGTGCTGTGCCCATCTGCTCAGCACGTATCAGGCTCATGATATCGCTTCGCTCGGCAGAAACACGGCAATCAGCCACGGTTGCAGCTGCGCACATGCCGTGCCACCACCTCGATCTGGGCATCGGTCATGACGGCTGGCAGGCAGAGCAGGTCGGTGGGCCATCGCGTGTCTGCGGGCAGATGCTCTGGACGGTCCCAGTGCAACGGGCCGACGATGCCATGATCGTGCAGGTCATCGGCAAGGGCATCGGCCCGCCGAGTTCGCACGATGAGCGGGCAGGTGGCGGCAGGGTTGACGACCTCCACTGCCGGCAGGGCGTCCAGAACGCGTTGTCGGGTTCGACGAATCCGGCGTGCACACCCTGCCAGGTCAAAGGTGGCGAATGCCCTCGATGCACGTCGAGCTGGACGAACGGGCCGCCAAGCCTCGTCGGCAAGGTCCTCGGCGCACTCGAAGGTGTCCACACCGGGGTCGGTGAGGAAACGCTGCCGAGCAGCGGTGAAGTCCTCATCCAGCTGGGTCCGTGGTCCGATGCCGTCGAGATGTGTTCCGGTGTGATCCGGGCCCAGGCCCACACCCGCCACCCAGGCGAACTCGGTCACCGGCAGCAGCTTGCGAGTACTCGCCACCTCAAGACACCTCAGCGAGCCAGCAAGCGCCTCCGGCTGAGGGCCAGCAGACTCCTCCTGCAGCGGACTGCCGTGACCCCGGGGTGCCGGATTCCGATCGAACGTGACGCCGCCATGCTCTCCTGCCCGACCCGCACGGTTCTCATCACACGGACCCGTCACCCCAGACTCCCCCGGCCCGCCGAGGTGGCACGCAGCACGCTGCACGGCACGCAGCCGATCGGGAGGGTCGTCCAGAAAACTGTGCGTGGTGTCGATGACGAGACCTGCGCCGTTCCGGCCGGCCTCGGTCAGCACCTTGTGCAGCTGTGGGGACTCGACGTTTCCGTAGGTACGGCAGTGCACGATGACCGGACGGCGGGCATCGGAATGCAGCCGCTCCACCGTCTCGGCAAGATGTTGGGCGTCCATGAGCAGGTCGGCACCACAACGCACCCGACTCACCGCCATGCCCTCCAGCTGCCACGGGGTGACCATCGTCTGGCAGCAGTACTCGGGCAGGATGACATGGCTGGCTCCGGCGTCACGACAGTGCCGGGCGACGAGGGAGAATGCCTGCCGGCCCAGGGCGACCGGTTGCACTGATCCAGCTCGCATTCGGTCAGGATATCCGGAAAACCAAATCTTCAGACTTTCTTCACGTCTCGTTCACTTTCGCGAAACTGGCATTGCCATCGGTGCCGATAGAACAAAGTCATGCGCACGACACATCACCGCATCACCGCTGCCGGAGCGGCCGTGACTGCGGGCCTCATGGCCTTCGGTCTCGTCACCCCTGCCAGCGCGGCCCAGACACCATCACCCACCAAGCCTGCTCCCGCAGCGACCCCTGCTGCGGCCTCCACCACCGGCCACAAGCGCATCACGACGACCGGGCTCAAGCCCGGTGACGTCAAGCACGTGTGGTTGATCATCCTGGAGAACAAGTCCTACGACGCCACCTTCACCGGACTCAACCAGAACTCCTACCTGTGGAAGACGCTGCCCTCCCAGGGTGCCCTGCTCACCCACTACTACGGCACCGGCCACTACTCCCAGGACAACTACACCTCCCTGGTCTCCGGCCAGGCCACGTCCTTCGACCTGCAGGCCGACTGCGACATCTCCAACACCGATCTGGGCTCCAACGAGTCGATCATCACCAAGCACAAGGGCAAGCCCTTCGGCCCCGACGACAACTACGGTCAGGTCATGTCGCTGGCCGGCCCCAACGCCCCGGACGGCGAGAACGGCTGCACCTACCCCCGAAAGACTCCCACCCTCTTCAACCAGTTCGACGCCGCCGGCGTGACCTGGAAGGGATACGCCCAAGACCTGCATGCCCAGGCCGACCGAGAGGACGCCCTGGGTGGCGCTCCCGGCTCCCGCGAGAACGACCCCTCGCACAACCCGAAGTCGATGAAGCCTTCCGACGACGACAAGGCCAAGGGCATCTCCTCGTTCACCGGTGCCCAGGAGAACGACCAGTACGTCGCCAAGCACTTCCCCTTCCCGTGGTTCCACTCGATCGTCGGCAACGACAACAGCGGCAAGGACGCTCTCACCAGTCCGGTGGACGGCGGAACCATGACCGACGAGAACCACATCCAGTCCGTCGAGGACCCGAACAAGGGGCTGCTGGCCGATCTGGCCAAGCCGGCCGACCAGGTGCCAGCGTTTAACTGGATCACCCCGAACAACTGCTCCGACGCCCACGACGCCACCTGCAAGGGCAACAACCTCTCCGGTCTGTTCGACGAGAACGGCGAGCCGGACTACTCCAAGCCGCTGAGCACCCCGCCGAAGAACCACATCGGTGGTCTCTACGCCGCCGACCTGTGGCTGAAGTACTACATCCCACTCATCGAGAAGTCCGACGCCTTCAAGGACGGCGGTCTTATCGACGTCACCTTCGACGAGGCGAACCCACCGTTCACGAACATGAGCTTCAACAACGCCACCGACGACTCCAAGGTCGCCAAGGACGCCTCGGGCAACATGCTCTACAAGTACTCCAGCCCGTCGATGACCGAGCTCGCCGAGGGCTACAGGAAGTACGCCCCCAACACCTTCCCCAACCCGTCCGGAATGGGGAAGAACTTCGTGGCTGCCGACGCCGCCGGACAGAACATCAACGGTGTGGACGTCGACTGGGAGCCGACCGGCCCCAACACCCCGATGGAGACCGACGAGCACGGCAACCAGAAGTTCCCCGGCCCCGGTGACAACGGTTACATCACTCGTCCGCCGTCCTGTGAGCAGGACAAGGACCTCATCAACGCCGACGCCTCCAACTGTGTCAAGGGTGCCAAGAACACCGGAGCCGGCTGGGGCTATGGCAAGGCCAAGACCGTCGAGGCCAAGGCCGAGGCCGGCATGAGCTCGGTCTACGCCCCGGTCACGGTCAAGGATCTGGGTCGCAAGGTCACCGGTACGGGTATCCCCGAGGGGGCCTACATCGGAGCCGTGAAGAACGAGGGTCCGCAGCAGGTCGAGAAGTCCTCCGACCCCATCACCGAAAGCTCCTTCATCCTCGTCGACAAGAATGACAAGCCGCTCAAGACGACCGGTGAGGTGAGCGAGATCACCATGTCGGCCACCGGCATCCCCGGTCACCTCAACGAGGGCGAGTCCCCGCTGGCCACCTTCAACGCCCAGGACGCCACCCCCGGCGGCGGTATCACCGGTTCGGTGCTCATCTCCCCGCTCATCAAGCCCGGGACCGTCTCCCACACGCACTACAACCACTACTCGTGGCTGCGGACGATGGAGGACATCTTCCAGGTGTCGCAGGGCACCAACAACGACAAGCTCCCGGCTGGCACCGTCTCCGGTGGTCTGGATGGCATGGGACACCTTGGTTACGCCGCCCAGGCTGGCCTCATGCCGTTCGGCTCGGAGATCTTCAACAATGTCTCCGAGGAGCCCAGCCCCAGCGCCAGCACCGAGCCGAGCCCGTCGCAGAGCACTGCTCCGACTCCGACCGCCACGCCCAGTAGCTCGGCCACACCGACCACCAAGCCCACCCGCTCGTCGGCCACACCGCACGGCCCTGCCGGCAAGCCCGGCACGTCCGTGGTGCAGCATGATGTTCCTGCCGTGGCCGGCAAGCCTGCGCTGCCCCGTACCGGCCGGTGACACATCACCCATCGCCTGGCCCCAGTCGTCTGTGACATCATCCGAGTCAGGTGGCCGTCAGTGACGGCATCACGCAACCGGTGTCCTCCCCCGACCACGCGGGGAGGGCACCGGTGCCACACAAGGAAGGACCCATGACCCGCACTCGCCTCATCGTCCCGGTGGTCATCGTCGCAATTGCGACGTTCGGACTGACAGCCTGCTCCCAGCACGAGAACGAGGAGGCCCAGCCGAACTCGTCCAGCGCCGCCGAGCAGCTCTCCTCTCGGACCATGCCCAGTTTCCTGCCCAGTCACACGCCCCAGGGCATTCCCACCGGTAGCGCCAAGGAACCAGCCATGTCGTACCAAGGCATGCCTCTGGTGGCCCAGCTGGATCCCGGGGTCTCGGCCAAGGTGGTCGTCCTGGGCCCAGAGCCCCCCAGTGGGGACACCAAGGCCGGGGAGGAATCCGCCGACCTCACCTGGCAGGTCACCTTCAGCGAGGTGACGAAGGACATCCCGCTGTCACCCGCCCAGTTCAACATCCAGGACGGCACCGGGGCCTTCCACACCATGAGCCCGAAGGGTGATCCACTGCCCAGGACCATCAAGGCCGGCAGGACGACCTCGGTGAAGATGCATGCCGTCGTACCATCCGGGGACGGCATGGTGCGATGGGCCCCCGACGGCAAGCACGTCGTGGCCCTGTGGGACTACATCGCCGAGCTGGACTGACGGCTCCGAGCAGCAGTCCTTCCACCATCAACAACACCTGTGGGCCCCATACCGGGGCCCACAGTCGTGTCCGCACTGCCATGTGGCCTCTCGGCTGCCCAGGTCGGTGGAAACCCGGGTCAGTGGAAGAAGTGGCGGGTTCCGGTGAAGTACAGCGGCACCCCAGCCTTCTGGCATGCCTCGATGGTCTGGTCGTCGCGGATGGATCCACCGGGCTCGACGATGGCACGAACACCGCCATCGATGAGCACCTGGGGGCCATCGGCGAACGGGAAGAAGGCGTCGGAGGCGGCCACCGATCCAGCGGCACGCTCCCCTGCCCGGTCCACGGCAAGTTTGCAGGAGTCCACCCGGTTCACCTGTCCCATGCCCACACCCACCGAGGTGCCGTCGTGGGCCAGCAGGATGGCATTGGACTTCACCGAGCGGCAGGCCCGCCAGGCAAAGGCGAGGTCGGCCAGGGTCTGCTCGTCGACGGCCTCACCGGCTGCGAGTTTCCAGTTGGCCGGGTCGTCGCCGTCGGCCTGGAAGACGTCGGTCTCCATCATGAGCAGGCCACCGTCGATCTCACGCAGCTCGTGACCACCGATTCGCGGTGCCGGGCACTGCAGCAGACGAATGTTCTTCTTTCCCGAGAGGATCTCGAGCGCACCGTCCTCGTATCCGGGAGCGATGACGACCTCGGTGAAGATCTCCTTGACCTGGTTGGCCATCTCGACGCTCACCGGGCGGTTGGTGGCGATGACACCGCCGAAGGCCGACAGCGGATCGCAGGCATGTGCCTTGCGATGCGCCTCGGCGATGTCGACACCGGTGGCGATACCGCACGGGTTGGAGTGCTTGATGACGGCCACGCAGGGCTCCTCGAAGTCGTGCGCGGCACGACGGGCGGAGTTGGTGTCGACGTAGTTGTTGTAGCTCATGGCCTTGCCGTGCAGCTGTTTGGCACCAGCCAGACCGGGTTCGCCGTCACCAAGATAGACGGCGGCGCTCTGGTGGGAGTTCTCGCCGTAGCGCAGTTTCTCCTTGAGCTCGCCGGTGGTTCCCACGAAGGTGGGCACCCCGTCGGTGGCCACCCCGTCCTGATGAGCGAACCAGGAGGCGACGGCGACGTCGTAGGAGGCCGTGTGGGCGAAGGCCTTGGCGGCCAGCACGCGACGCTCGGCCGCAGTGAAGCCCCCCTCGTCAAGGGCGTGCTGCAGGTCCTCGTACTGTGCCGGGGAGGTGAGGACGGCCACGCAGGCATGGTTCTTGGCGGCAGCCCGCACCATGGACGGCCCGCCGATGTCGATCTTCTCGATGCAGTCGTCGAAACCGGCTCCCGAGGCAACGGTCTGGGAGAACGGGTACAGGTTGCACACGACGAGGTCGAGGGGCTCCACACCGAGTTCGGCGAGCTGGTCGCGGTGGGAGTGCAGTCTGCGATCGGCAAGGATTCCGGCATGGATGCGCGGGTGGAGCGTCTTGACCCGTCCATCCAGACATTCGGGGAATCCGGTGACGGTGCTCACCTCGGTGACCTTGAGACCGGCGTCGGTGAGGGCCTTGGCCGTCGACCCGGTCGAGACGACGTCCACACCTGCCTTGTCGAGCATGGTGGCAAGCTGTTCGATGCCGGTCTTGTCGAAGACGGACACCAAGGCACGACAGATGGGTTGACGATCCACGAATCTTCCTTTCGATGTGAAAAATGACAGCCCGGCATGTGGCCGGGCTGATGAGGTCATTGGTGGTGGGCAAGGTCTCGCACGACGTCGACGAGAAGTTCGCGCTCCTGGACCTTGATGCGCTCGTGCAGGGTCTCCACGGTGTCGTCGTCCAGCACCGGGACGGCACGCTGGGCGAGGATCCTTCCGGTGTCGACGCCGGCGTCGACCATGAAGATCGTCGTCCCGGTGATCTTGACGCCATAGTTCAGGGCATCCCGGGGGCCGTGGATTCCGGGGAACGACGGCAGCAGGGCCGGGTGGGAGTTGATCGTGCGACCTCCGAAGGCATCCAGGAAGGTCGGTCCGAGCAGTTTCATGAACCCGGCACACACGACGAGATCGGGCTCGTAGCGTGCGACGTCGTCAGTGAGACGCCGATCCCAGGCGGCACGGGGAACCGTCAGCCACTGACCGTCTGGGATCTGTCCCAGCCCCGTG
>OKGH01000161.1_pt1 | contig 7763 bp, 7 predicted proteins | sample 1611211 | NCBI WGS metagenome assembly OKGH01 (sample SAMN04436718, study PRJEB24849) | human gut metagenome | biome: human gut; feature: NICU; material: stool | host: Homo sapiens | place: USA: Saint Louis, MO | collected 2010-09-29
ACCACCGAGATCTACACTCTTTCCCTACACGACGCTCTTCCGATCTCGTACTCTGAGGAGCAGGTCCCCGACGACATGGACGCCACCTGGGAGCAGCGCAAGGCTGTGGAGAAGGGCCGCACCTCCAGTCTCGACGGTATTGCACAATCGCTCTCCAGCATTGCCCGTGCCACGAAAGTCGTTTCACGGGCGCGCAGTCACCAGGTTCCGGTGGACCTTCCCGACGAACCGATCGGCACCGAGGTCGGCGAGCAGATCCTCACCCTCGTCGCCCGGGCCCAGGCCAGTGGTGTCGACGCCGACCAGGCCACTCGTGAGGCCCTTCGTCGTCTGGAGGGGCGCATCGCTGCCGCCGAGTGAGCAGGATGCCATTGGCACGTGGCGCTGACCAGACGTGGTTGTCGGTGCGGGACGGGCGATCCGATGCCTGCCCGGCGTCATGTTCGTCGACGGTGGTGCTGCGCGCCTTGAACTGCTCCGATAGTCTGGGATTGGACGAAAGATCCTCTCTGAAAGGTTGGTCCATGGCAACCATCGAATTCATCGATGCACGTGAGATCCTCGACTCGCGCGGTAACCCCACCGTCGAGGTCGAGATCATTCTCGACGACGCGACCGAGGCCCGTGCCGCCGTTCCGTCCGGTGCCTCCACCGGCGACTTCGAGGCCGTTGAGCTTCGCGACGGCGACAAGGATCGCTACAGCGGCAAGGGTGTTCTCAAGGCTGTTGAGAACGTCAAGGAGACTCTGGCCGAAGAGGTCATCGGATACGACGCCTCCGAGCAGCGCATCATCGATTCGGTGATGATCGAGCTCGACGGAACCGACAACAAGGGCAAGCTCGGCGCCAACGCCATCCTCGGCGTGTCCCTGGCCGTCGCCCGTGCCGCCGCCGACTCGGCCGAGCTGCCCCTCTACCAGTACCTGGGTGGACCGAACGCCCACGTCCTGCCCGTTCCCATGATGAACATTCTCAACGGTGGAGCCCACGCCGACTCCGACGTCGACATCCAGGAGTTCATGATCGCCCCGATCGGTGCGGACTCCTTCCGTGAGGCCTACCGCATGGGCGCTGCCGTCTACCACGCACTCAAGAAGGTCCTCAAGGACAAGGGCCTGGCCACCGGTCTGGGTGACGAGGGCGGCTTCGCCCCGAACCTGCCCAGCAATGCCGCCGCCCTCGACCTCATCTGCGAGGCCATCAAGGCTGCTGGCTACGAGCCCGGCAAGGACGTCGCCCTGGCCCTGGACGTCGCCGCCTCCGAGTTCTACGCCGACGGCAAGTACAACTTCGAGGGCTCGGCCAAGTCGAGCGCCGAGATGGTCGAGTACTACGAGCAGCTCGTCGCCAAGTACCCGCTGGTCTCCATCGAGGACCCCTTCGACCAGGAGGACTGGGAGTCCTGGACCGCCTTCAACGAGAAGGTCGGCGACAAGGTGCAGATCGTCGGCGACGACCTGTTCGTCACCAACCCGCAGCGCCTGGCCAAGGGCATCGAGACCAACGCCGCAAACGCCCTGCTGGTCAAGGTCAACCAGATCGGTTCCCTCTCGGAGACCATCGACGCCGTCGAGCTGGCCCACCGCAACGGCTACCGCTGCATGATGTCGCACCGTTCCGGTGAGACCGAGGACACCACCATCGCCGATCTCGCCGTCGCCCTGGGCACCGGCCAGATCAAGTCCGGTGCCCCGGCCCGTGGCGAGCGCGTCGCCAAGTACAACCAGCTGCTGCGCATCGAGGAGGAGCTCGACGATCAGGCCGTCTACGCCGGTCGTTCCGCCTTCCCCCGCTTCCAGGGCTGAGCGTTGTCGCAAGGCTTGTGAGCAACTGACCTTCGGCCCGGCCCCGCGAGGAGCCGGGCCGGAGTCTTGGGAGGCGCTGCCACATGCCATGTGTCGCGCGTCCCGTCTGACCATGCCTGGCAGCACACAGCCCGTCCCAGGTGAGCCTGCTCGAATTCTGCTGGTTGGTGCACGAAGATGGGAATGATGACGAACTCACGTAGACCCGCCACCCCAGGCCGTGGTGGCCAACGACGTCGCGGTACGTCCGCCCCCGGCTCGGGAGCGGACCGGCGTTCTGGTACCAGACGTCGTCAGGACGCGGGGGGACGCACCGTACGTACCAAGGAGCCACGGCAGGAGCAGGACGGCCTGGAGGAACAGTCCATGCCAGACACCGGCCTGTCCCTTGCTGCCCGTGCGATGATCTTTGGTGCGGTGATCTTCCTCATCGTCCTCATGGTTGCCCCCAGCCTCAATGTGTACTTCGACCAGCGAAGTCGCCTGCAGGAGTTGCAGCAGCAGGAGGCGGACACCACGTCCTCCATCGCAGCCCTCAACGATGAGACCCAGCGGTGGAAGGATCAGGATTTCGTGCGTACCCAGGCCCGGTCCCGGTTGGGGTGGGTGAAACCCGGTGAGGTGGGTTATCGAGTCATCGGGGACGACGGTGAGGTCATTGGCACCTCGGACCAGGTTGCCGGTCTGTCCGCCAACCGCCCCAAACCCACTCCGACGGTGTGGTGGAAGTCCTTGTCGCAGTCCGTCACCACCGTCGACCATCCGCCCAAGGCGAAGAAGGACGAGGGGGCGGTCCCCAGGCCATCGTCCACCCCGCTGCCGGGAAATCGTGGTTCGGTGGCAGCCAGCTCAACTGCACGACCCACACCACATGCGTCATCCGGCCCCCGGTGACCGCGTGTCGGCTGCCATCCTGCCACAGCCCTGGGCCAGCCGTCTCCCACCGGTACCATGCTGAACCGAAGGACATGAACACCCATGGATCTCCAACCCTTCACATCCGCAGACGTCGCCGCCGTGCGCGACCAGTTGGGACGTGAGCCGCGTGCCGTGGCCGGTGTCGCTTGGCGCTGTCCGTGCGGACGCCCCGGGGTGATCGCCACCGAGCCGAGACTGCCCAATGGCAGTCCCTTCCCGACGACCTACTACCTCACCTGTCCACGTGCAGCTTCTCTCATCGGCAGGTTGGAGGCCTCTGGACTCATGGCGCAGATGACCGAGCGGCTGGCCGAGGACCCCGAACTTGCCGAGGCCTACCAGGCGGCTCATGAGCGGTATCTGGCGGATCGGGCACAGATCGCCGCGGAGCAGGGCACTGGGCCGGTTGCACAGATCGAGGGGATCTCGGCTGGCGGCATGCCCACCCGAGTCAAGTGTCTGCACGCCTTGGCGGCTCAGGCCCTGGCCAGCGGCCGTGGAGTCAACCCTCTGGGGGACGAGGTCGTCGCCGAACTGGGACGGTTCTGGACCAATCCGTGTCATCCGGAGCACGTGGAGCCAGAGCGTCCAGCCGTCCCCCAAAACCCCGATGATTCCGATGACTCCGAACATCCTGATGACTCCGGGCGCCCCGGCAGCTCAGAGCCCCGTCACCGTCCTGAGCCACCTGTGCCACACGAACCCGGGTCGTCCTGGAACCCGGCCACCCCATCCGCAAATCCACCAGAGCACCACGAGTCGGAGGCCTCATGAGCACCTCAACCCCACCAGTCGCAGCCATCGACTGCGGCACCAATTCCATCCGCCTGCTCATCGCCTCACTCGATGAGCAGGGAGGTCTCGTCGAGCTTGCCCGCAAGCTCGAACTGGTCCGGTTGGGCCAGGGAGTTGACGCCACTGGGGCGTTTCATCCTGATGCCTTGCACCGTACCTTCGATGCCTGCGAGAAGTACCGTCACCTCATCGAGGCATCCGGGTGTGACACGATCCGTTTCGTCGCCACTTCCGCCGCCCGTGACGTCTCCAACCGTGACGAGTTCGAGGCTGGGGTACGGCAGCGTCTCGGTGTCGTACCAGAAGTGATCCCTGGTCTACAGGAGGCACGTCTGTCCTTCTCCGGGGCCGTTTCCGGGGTGTCGTGCCCTGCTGACCCCATCCTCGTCGTCGACTGTGGTGGTGGCTCCACCGAGCTCGTGCTGGGCAGACTCGACGGGTCGATCATCTCCTCGGTGAGCCTCGACGTGGGGTCGGTGCGACTGCGGGAGCGTTTTCTGCATGACGACCCACCTACTGCCGAACAGAAGGATCAGGCACGGGTCCTCGTCGCCGGTCTGCTGGACAACTGTGCGGTGGACCTGGCCGAGGCCCGCACCGTGATTGGAGTTGCCGGGACGGTGACGAGCCTCTCGGCGATCAATCAGGGGCTGCGGGAGTACGACAGAGCTGCGGTGCACCGATCCGTACTGGACGCAGCAGACGTGCACGCGCTCGCCGAACGACTGCTCTGCGCAACCGTTGACGAGGCGGAGACCATGGGGCCGCTCAAACGTCGCCGTGCCGAGGTCATCTGTGCAGGTGCCCTCATCATCGACGAACTGGTCGGCCGGCTCAGCTGCCCCCAACTCGTCGTCAGCGAGGCCGACATCCTTGACGGGATCGCCTTGGATCTGTTGCGTCGGTGACGATTTCCACGAGCTTTCAGATATCGTTGCCTGATGGCACCCTCCTGCGAGGCCCTCGTAGCCCAACGGCAGAGGCAGGCGGCTTAAACCCGCTCCAGTGCGGGTTCGAATCCCGCCGAGGGCACAGCGAGACTGGTTGGGATCTTCCGTGGCGTTGTCTACGATTGAGCCAACCGAAGTTTCTGCAAAGGAAGGCCAATGGGCAATCCCGTTTTCGGGCGAGCAGATGTTTTCCAGCCTCGCCACCCCCAGCAGTCCGCCAACCATGGCTCACCGGCCGGTGAGTGGGGCACGTCACAGCCGTACCTGCAGGGCCGGGGAATGGTCGGTGCTGCTGCCATGGGGCAGCCGGGGGACGTGGGCCAGACGCGTCAGGCGACCATGACCTTGGATGATGTCATTGCCAAGACGGGCGTCGTCCTGCTCGTTCTCGCAGCTGCGGCTGCCCTCACCTTCTCCTTCGTCGGGACGAACCTTGCGACTGCTGGGACGATCACGGTTGTCACCAGCTTGGTGAGTTTCGTCACGGTGCTCATCGTGAGCGCCCGTAGACGCGTGCCGGCAGGTGGGGTCATGGCCTATGCCCTCGTCGAGGGCGTGTTCATCGGTGCCTTCTCGGCAGTTTTCGAGGCCATGTATCCCGGAATCGTCGTTCAGGCGGCGTTGGGTACCTTTGCCGCGGCCGGAGTCACCCTGGCCGTGTACAAGTTCACCGGGTTCCGCGTCACCAGTCGGTTCCGCAGGATCGTCACGATCGCAACGTTCGGGTTTGCCGGTGCCATGCTGCTCAACCTCATTCTCGCGCTGTGCGGGATCAACCTTGGCATCCGTGACTCCGGTGGTGCGGTCAGTGGCATAGCCATCATCGCCTCGATCGTGGGAGTTGTGCTGGCAGCATCCAGTCTCATCATGGACTTCGACTCGGTACGCGTCGGTATCGACAACCATGCGCCAACCTCCGAATCGTGGCGGGCGGCATTCGGTATCGCGGTGACGATGGTCTGGCTCTACACGGAGATCCTGCGAATCCTCAGCTACTTCCGGGAATGACGGGTGACGGCGTCTGCATGTGACGCGCACCCGGTGAGGTCGACGATTGATGGCCCCCATTGTGGGGCCATCGTCATGTCTGCGGTGGTACGGACTCGGATCACTGGCTGGGGACGTCACCCAGGTGCCGTTCCAGACAGCTGCGTGTTGCCGATCCCCAGGAGAGTCGTCGCCATTGCGGCAGCGGAACCCATCGCGCGAGTCGAGTCGTCCCACCGACGTCCAAGACGATGGGGTCGGTGGGTTCTGGGGCAGTGGCGCTGTAGATGATCCGCAGGGCGTGGAAGTCCTCCAACTTGCCCGAAGGGGCGCGACCAATCCAGTGGTCGGACTGCAGCTCCAGTATCCGGTTGAGACGCACGTGTTGTGCGGACTCCTCCATGATCTCTCGCAGGACGGCCTGGGCTGGTGACTCCCCGGGTTCGACCCCGCCTCCTGGCAGGGTCCACAGACCGGGCACGGACGTCTCCTCGGAGCACTCGGTGCCCAACATGCCCCGGGCGGAGCGAACCACGGCGCATGCCGAGACTCGCTGGTAGGGGTGGACGGCCTCGCCCGCGTGTCGGTCGGTGGTGAGGTCCGGCACTCCACGGCGGACGAACGGCATCCTCGTGTGCCGGTGTCGTTTGGAGATGCGCACGGTCACGCAGATGTCGTCGTCGACGAGTTCGGCGGACAGGTAGTCACGGATGACGTAGCCCTGAGACCACAGAACCTCGTGCGGATTGACGCCGTGACCGACCGAGAAGGTATGGATCACCCCGCTACCTGGCATTCCCACGGCGGTGACGATCACCTCTCCATTCAACCACTGCACTCAAGGTGGTGGCGGCGGGGTGAGGGTCACGTGACCTCATTGGTGATGTCACGTCCCTGCAGGTCGTGCACGGTGTGGGCGTCGCCGACGTCCACGGTGATGGTGGGCAGTGACGTTCCGTGACTCATGTCAATGCTGAGCTTGGGAACGTCGGAGTTCTTCGGGTCCTTGGAGTTCGCGTCCACCAAGGCAGCCAGGACGGCTGGGTCGACGTCCGTGGGACTGAACAGGTCTGCGGGGGAGTCATCCTGACGCGGTACCGACCAGACGGGGAGTTTTGCCGACCGGGTTCGGCGGATGACGAGATCCTTGCCGTTCTGCGATGCGGTGGAGTTCTGCTCAGGCGCGTCAACGACGATTCCGTGAGCTGGATCAAAGGTGATCGATCTCACCAAGGGGGAGGCACCGACGGCATCCTTGAGCCCTTCGGCCATGCCCTGAGCAGTCGTGAAGTCGAGCACATTGATGACCGAACCGTCTGCTCGGAAGAATACCGGACGCGTCTCGGGTCTGGTGGTGACAGTCATGAGGACGGTACCTGCGTTGTACTCGACGATCTGCAAGCTCTGGTTGGACTCGGAACCGGCGAGTCGAGCAGCGGTCGTCAGAATGCTCGGGATCTTGTCCAGGGCGAACTGTGCGGGATCGAATGGTGTTGATGACACCTGGGTGCTCTGCGTGTTGCTGGTGGAGACAACTCCCCCTGACCACGTCCAGGTGAGCAGACCATCCGGGCCATTGACCGTGAGACTCACCTGGGTCTTGGTGATGTCGATCTTCGTCACCGGGGCAGCCCCCGACGCCTGGATCAGATCAGCCACGATGCGCGTGGCGTTGCCGGGGTGCAGGGGTGAGGCTCCTGGGTCAATGGTGCTCACCGGCGTCATCTCGATACGTTCTGGGTCGGGCGCGGCGGATTGGGAGCTGCACCCGGTTGCGATGGCTGTGCACAGGGCAACGGTGACGATGCTGGCAGCACAACGGCGGTGAGAACGGTACGGCACAGGGAAAGTGTACGAACAGGTGAGGCGGGAGTGTGGCAGGCAGGACTGTGCCGGCACACCATCGGTGTGAATTCACGTGCAAGGGGTTTCTGGCGTCCGCCTGGGGACTGCGTGGGGCACACACAGCTGGTGGGCATGACGGTTGGTGAGCATGTGAGCGCAGCCGATCCAGTCACGTACCCGATGGGGAGAGTTCCACAGGAGGGGGCCCACCACTCTCGACCATCTCAGGGTTGACGCGTCGTCAGCAGCCTCACACGTGGTGGGGAGTACCGAAAACGACCGCGATGACTCGTGTCATGGAGCCAGCAGCCCCACAGGCGGTGGGGCACACCATGCCACCAAGGCTGAGCCGCATGTTCGACGCTCAACATCTGCGCGCATCAAGCCGATTTTGCGTCTGGTCGGTGGGTGTGTATTGTTTTCCGAGTCCTTGCGGGGTTGTCCGGGGTTTCTGGGTGGTTTT
>OKGH01000169.1_pt1 | contig 6568 bp, 18 predicted proteins | sample 1611211 | NCBI WGS metagenome assembly OKGH01 (sample SAMN04436718, study PRJEB24849) | human gut metagenome | biome: human gut; feature: NICU; material: stool | host: Homo sapiens | place: USA: Saint Louis, MO | collected 2010-09-29
AAATGGAACAGATAGGATATGCCATTGATGATATTGGACAACATGCAGATGAAGTTGTTGAAGTAGCTACTGATTATACAAAAGACAAAGGTTGTCATGCAGGTTACCTAATCAAAGTGTTAAACAACTGGGCTAAAGAGAACGTTAAGAATAAAAAAGAGGCTGAAAATAAAATTAAACCTAAAAATAAAAAAACTGTAACAGATGATGTAATTGCTCAAATGGAGAAAGAGCTAGGAGATGAAAGTTAATGCCTATGACTAAACAACAAGCCCTAGAAGTAATTAAAACAATTAGACATGTATACAACATTGACTTTGACAGACCTAAATTAGAAACATGGGTTAACATTTTGAGCCAAAACGGGGATTATGAACCGACTAAAAAAACAGTAATGCAATATATCAATGATGCTAATCCTTATCCACCTAGTATTCCAAACATAATGAGGAAAGAAGTCAAAGTCGTAAAAGAAGAACCTGTCGACGAAAAAACTGCTAGACATCGTTGGAGAATGAAAAATGATCCAGAATACGTAGCACAACGTAAAAAGATATTAGACGACTTCAGAAAGAAGTTAAGTGAGTTTGGAGTGAGTGACGATGAATGAACGTCATGAAATCGAAAGTACAATCGTTGCTAGTTTACTTCAAAAACCGGACATAATTGAGAAGTTACGTGTGAGACCGGAAATGTTCTCACATGATGGTATGAAGTCATTTATGGAATATGTATTCGAAGTCGGTAAGGTAGATCATAACGAAATCTATTTAAAAACCACAAAAGATAAGTCATTCCTAGATATGGACACCATTTCAAATTTGTATAACTCAAAATTTATAGGTTACGGATTCTTTGAAAGATACCAACAAGATTTGCTCAATCTTTATCAAATAGAGCGTACGCAAAACGTATTACAAGAATTCAATTCTGATCCGAATATACAAAATTTTGATGAAATGCTTAACAAACTACAAAAGGTCAGTTTAATTAGTGCAAGTGAAGAAAGTGGGACTAAAAAAATTGTAGATCACTTTGTCGAAGAATTATATAGCGAAGAACCAAAACAAAAAATCAATACAGGTTATAAACTGGTGGATTACAAAATAGGTGGTTTAGAACCTACACAGTTGATTGTAATCGCTGCGAGACCGTCAGTAGGTAAAACGGGGTTTGCGCTTAATATGATGCTTAATATAGCGTCTCAAGGCTATAAAACTTCATTCTTCAGTCTAGAGACAACTGGCGTGTCTGTATTGAAAAGGATGTTATCAGCAGAAACTGGGATAGAACTAACTCGTATCAAAGAAATTAAAGATTTAGAACCGGATGAATTAACACGTTTAACAACTGCAGCAGACAGAATACTCAAACTTGATATAGATATACACGATAAAAGCAATATTACTACACATGATGTACGTAAACAAGCGATGAAGAACAAAGATGTGCAACAGGTTATCTTCATTGACTACTTACAACTTATGCAGACAGACAGTAAGTTAGATCGTCGTAATGGTATCGAAAAGATATCGCGAGATTTGAAGATTATTGCAAATGAAACAGGTGCAATTATTGTGTTGCTATCTCAATTGAGCAGAGGTGTAGAAACAAGAAATGACAAAAGACCTATGCTATCTGACATGAAAGAAGCAGGTGGAATTGAAGCAGATGCAAGTTTAGCTATGTTGTTATATCGAGATGATTACTACAACCGTGATGATGTTGATGACTCAGGCAAGTCAATTGTTGAATGTAACATCGCAAAAAATAAAGACGGAGAAACAGGTGTAGTTGAGTTTGAGTACTACAAGAAAACGCAGAGGTTCTTCACATGAAAGTAGTTGAATATCAAAAGTTGTTAGGCGTTATGTATCGAGAAGATTATCAAAACGACCCATTAATAGCTAAGACGCTTATTGAGTCAGGCTGGGCAGTTAAACGTTTGTTAGAAAACAAAACGATATCACCATTTGACGAATATGAAAAAGTTCAGGAGTTAATCATGAATGAAACGAAGTGGAGGCAACCAGATGGGACTTATCGACGGACTTAAAAAGCAATACACGTTATATCAGATTGACGGTTGGAAGATGTGCAGTGTAACGCCGTTAGGAGAAGATACATTCAAACTAGGTAACTATGCAGGCATACACTTTAGAAACACATTCTCAGGAACAGTAACGAAAGATGAACTAGAAAAACTGAAACGCAAACATAAGCTTTTCAGAAAAGAAGAACTGCAACAGCAAATGACAATTAACGAATTATTATTTTGAGGTGGAACTTTGAGTAAATACAATGCTAAGAAAGTTGAATATAAAGGTTTTGTGTTCGATAGCAAAATTGAATGCGACTACTACCAATATTTAGAACGTAACTTAGGTAAGGGATATGACCATATAGAGTTGCAACCTAAGTACGAATTACAACCTAAATTTGAAAATTTCAGATCTATTAACTATGTAGCAGATTTTGCTTTATGGAAAGATGGCAAGCTAATCGAAGTGATAGATGTAAAAGGTATGCCTACTCCAGAAGCCAAAATAAAATCAAAGATATTTAGATATCAAAACAGAGAAGTACCACTCACGTGGATATGTAAAGCGCCTAAATACACAGGTCAAGAGTGGATAACGTATGAAGAACTAATCAAGGTACGCAAAAAACGTAAGAAGGAGAAGATGAAGGATGGTAAAGATTAAAAAGAAAGTTGAAATGACATTACCAGAATTGATTGAGTGGGCTTGGAAGAATGGTGTTAAAGAAAAAGCATTTTATAGCAATATTGACAGAGGTTCTGTGTATTTTGACATGGTGCAAACAGTGTCGATAGAGTATTCAATCGTTGTAGATGAAACTTTCACAGTAGAAGTTGAAGAAGAAGTTACGGAAGAAACAAAGATACCAGAAATGTTGGAAATATTTGTAAATGGTGGTGGAGTTAAACGGGTTGAAAAATCTATCAATGAACTAAAAGATGATTTTAGCAAAGAATTTTGGTTGAAAGATGGAGATACAATGACACTCATCTGGAATGATGGCGAATTAGTAGGTGATGAGTAATGGCTAACAGAGAAGAAACAATCACAGTCGAAGCAACAATGAAAGTTAGATGTAAGTATCCAGTTTGGGTAAACAATCAAATTACTGCAAGTGATGAAAAGGAACGCATTTTAGATTTAATCAGTAACAGTCCTGACAAAGAGTTGATGAATGAAGATTTTGAACTAGTTGAATTAATAGAGGTGGAGTAAATGGAATCGACAAAAATGAGAGTTAAAAATAAATACTTCTCTATTACACCAGATGTAGTAGAGAAAATGAAAGAAGCAGATATCAATCCCGATATCTTAAGACAAAGATTAGCTTCTGGTTGGAAGTTTGAAGATGCAATAGAAGCACCTATTGGAGTAAGACGTAGTGAATGGGATAGTTTGAAACCTAAAGAGAACGACATCGCTAGTTATAGAGAGAGAATGGAGCAACGCAGATTACAAGAGCTGAAACGAAAGAAACCACATTTATTCACAGTACCTCAAAAACACCCTCGTGGTGAGTGGTGTAAACATCTTATGGAAAAGGACATCTTTGTTAAAAGGGTGGTTAGATCATGAGTATTAAAGATTTGAGTGTAGGAGAAAGAATTGTATTTAGAGATGCTAGCAACATAGATCAATACTCTGAGGTGCAGCAAGTATACTGTGATGAAAACCAAAAATATTATGCTTACGTAAAATTAACCGATGGCAGAGTAGCAATGATTAATGAAAATACTGACTTTATCAGTTTGCCTAAATCAACTAGTAAAGAAGTTGAAAAGACATTAGATGAAAAGGTTAACCACCCGTCGCATTATACGTATGGAGATATAGAAATTATAGATTTCATAGAGCAGGTTACTAAAGATTACAAACCAGAGTTAGCATTTGCGATTGGTAATGCAATTAAGTATATCAGTCGAGCTAATCGTAAGAACGGAAAAGAAGATTTAGACAAAGCGCGTTGGTACCTAAATAGAGTATTTGAAAAGTGGGAGGGTTAATGAAATGAGAAACACATTGACAGATTTAAACAATCATTTATTTGCACAATTAGAAAGATTAAGCGATGAAGATTTAAAAGGCGATGAATTAAAAGAGGAGTTACAAAGATCTAGTGCAGTTTCTAAAGTGGCTCAAAATATCATTAATAACGGCAGTTTAGTGCTGCAAGCACAAAAGTTTAAAGATGAAAAATTAGACGCAGAATCAGAAATCCCTAAGTTGTTAGGAGAGTAATAGCCATGAGACATGTATGGACTGATGAGCATGAAAAATATATTCGTAATAACATCAAAGGTAAAACTAAGAAAGAAATGACAGAAATGTTTAATAAGGAGTTTGGCACTGATGTTACTACAGATAAAATGAAAGGGTTTTGTTCGAGAAAAAGGATAAGAAGTGGGGTTGATTGTAAGTTTAAAAAAGGTGTGCCTTCTTGGAACAAAGGTAAAAGCTTTCCTTCCAGAGGTAGAAGCGCTGAAACTCAATTTAAGAAAGGACAAAAGCCCGATAACACATTTCCTTTAGGAACGATAAAAATCACTACTGACGGTTATAAGTTTATAAAAATCAAAAAACGAGGTTCTAAAAACGAATGCTGGAAACAATACACACATTATTTATGGGAACAAAAGCACGGACCTGTGCCCAAAGGATATTGTTTAATACATTTGAATCAAAACAGGTCAGACTGTAGCGAAGAAAATATAGCTTTGATAAGTCGGAAAGAATTAGTGCGTATTAACAAACTTAATTTAACGTCAACTGATCGCGACCTGACTAAAGCAGGAATCAACTTTGTTAAATTATTAAACAAACAAAAAGAAGTTAAGGACAAAATAAATGCTGCTAAGTGACACGGTATCTCAACGATACAAACACAACACACAAGGCAAGACACCTACAGAAGTACAGCGTGAACTAAGACAGATGGGTGTCAAAGGCTTTGTAGTTAAGGTAGCAGGAAGCAGAGTGACGATGAAAGTTGAAAAAGAAAATATAAGAAAGAATAGGGAGTGTTTGAGATAGATATAAAAAATCATTTATATACCTTCCAAGCTATATGTACCAATGTAGTTGACGGTGACACGATAGATATTTTACTGGATTTAGGCTTCAAGACAACTGCAGAACGTAGAGTAAGGTTACTTAATGTAGATACACCTGAAAGAGGTCAAGAGAACTATAAAGAAGCTACCGACTTTACTAAATCGTGTGTAGAAGGCAAGAAGATATACGTACAGACATACAAGAGCGATGTTTTCGGTAGGTATCTTGCTAATGTGTGGTACGAGAATGGGCAACGTAGTTTGAATGATGATCTAAGAAGTGCAGGTCTGTTGAAAGAGAATTCGAAATGGAATGAGGGTAAATAGATGAACGCAGAAGCTAAGTTTGTATCAAGCGTGATGGACGCTAGGTTGAAGAAAGTTAGAAAAGAACGTGATAGTTTACTTAAGCAACGTGATGAATTAATAAAGGATATAGCCGAATTAAGACGGAAACTGGAGGTTTACAATGGACAATAGAGAGTTTATCCAACGCTGCATAGTATCATCTACAGCTTTTACAGGACAAGACGGGTGTTTACTAATCAAAGAGCTTAACGAAGTATATCGCAAGGCGGAGTTGTACGACAAAATAGTGGAAAGTAATTCAAAGAGTTTAGTAGAAAATGGAGGAACAATAAATGACTAATCAATTAACAGTAGATCAATTAATTAAACAAGTAGAACAATGGAGTAAGGATAAAGATTTGCACAATGGCAATCCGGATAGACAAGCGTTGAAGTTTTATGAAGAGGCAGGAGAAGTCGGCGCAGCATTATCACGTAGTAATTTAGAGGCATTAAAAGACGGTATAGGCGATACAGTCGTTACATTAATCATATTAGCACAACAGCATGATATGACGTTACAGGAATGTTTACAGTATGCATATGACGAGATTAAAGGGAGAAAAGGAAAGACAATTAATGGAACGTTCATCAAAGAAGCAGACCTCGAAGGATAAGGACATAGTAGCAGAGATTAAAAGAATACTTCGCAAAGAGTAACGAGAAGTAAAACGAAGTAACGAGGAGTAGATAAAGTGAGTAATTTTATCGGAAGTTTCAACATGCCTAAACAACAATTAAAAGAATTATCTGATGCAGAATTAGCTATGCACTTTACGTATATGGAAGAACGATTTAAGCAACTAAACAAAATAAAGTTTGATTGCAAATTACCATTAGGAAGAGATGAATATGAAATTTTAACAATACCTAGCAAAACGCGTAATATTGGAACATACGAAACTAATGTAAAAGAGGTGCTTGGGAAGTGACACAATACTTAATCACAGAGATACAAGATAGTACAGGATATGTTCACAGACACGTTAACAAAGTTAAAGAGAACGAACGTATGACGTTGGTAGAAGCAGAGAGTAAGAGTGAGGCGTTAAGTAAACAAAAGGAGGGTTACAATGATTAAACGCATATTAAAAATTTGGTTTACTATCGCTATGTATGAGTTAGGTA
>OKGH01000170.1_pt1 | contig 6016 bp, 10 predicted proteins | sample 1611211 | NCBI WGS metagenome assembly OKGH01 (sample SAMN04436718, study PRJEB24849) | human gut metagenome | biome: human gut; feature: NICU; material: stool | host: Homo sapiens | place: USA: Saint Louis, MO | collected 2010-09-29
GTTATTCGCAACATCTTTATTGCCTTCTTTTGAACTACTAGCAGAATCGTTTGTAATATCATCTGCTGCAGAATAATCTACGGTCTTTAGTTTACTAATATTTATTTTCTTGGTACCCAGTTTTTTACCCTCTGTGCCTTTAGTAGCTTTAAGTGTCACTTGCTTATCATTTTCTAATTCATAAGTAATAATACCTTTAGCAGTTTTGCCTTTCTTAATTACATCATTGTTGTGTTTGTCCCATTTTTCGAATTTACCAGTATTAGGCGTTGGACCAACTTCAAGTTTACTTTCAGTATTTTCACTATCTTGTGTAGTCTCCATCGACGATATCCAAACATTCATTGGTGTGATTTGTTCGTCCCCGTCTTTACTTTTAACTTCGTATTTAAAAGCTAATAGTTTCTTGCCATTATCCGAATCCTTATCATTAACTAAAAATGTATCTTTTATTTTTAAAACAGCTTGATCAAGGACTAAAGTATCATTAGTGAATTGTACTTTGTTTTCATCAACGGACGTCGACTTTTTTGAATCGTTATTGTTGTTGCTACATGCCGCTAAAACTAAGAAACAAGATAATAAAATAAATAAGACTTTTTTCATTTTACATTTCTCCTCTGAATAAATATTTATATTAAAGCGCCACAAAGGACGCTTATTAAAACAGTTTTTGACTTGCTACAACTCTACCAATTATTTTAACTTCGTCATCTTCTCCGTAAACTTGAGGTAAATGTTCTGGGTTGTTTGATTCTGGAATTAAGATAATTTGATTCTTGTTATATCTAACTCGTTTAACAGTAGCGTTATAACCATTAACCATAACGACGCCCAACTGACCATTTTCTACTATAGAATCTTTTTCGACTACAACTACATCGTTTTCTTGGAAAATTTTATCCATGCTATCGCCAGACACTCTCAAACCAAATTCTTCTTTGTCAGAATTAAGATTTTTAGTAGCGAAGTATATGTAATCAACTAAATTTTCTTCACTATAGATAGGTAAGCCTGCAGATATTTTTGAAACAACTGGAATCTTTTTGACTGGTAGGGTTTCTAGTTGAGGTTGCTCGATATCCATAATTTCCTCTGGTTTAATATTTAACCCTTTACAAATTTTGATGACATTTTCTACCTTAGCATTAAATACTCCTCTTTCTAAAATAGATCTAACAGTTGTATAAGCTAAACCAATTTCTTTTGAAAAAGCTTTTATACTCCCAGATTTCAATTCCATAAGTCGTTTTAAATCTTTTTCTTTAGTCATTTTCGTTTACCTCATTTCTAATTTGTACCTATATAATACCATGCGAAAAATCGTATATCAAGTAAAAATAAAAATAAAAAATGCGAATTTTAGTGTTGACTTAGTACGAAAATTCGTATACAATTTAGTTAAGCAATCGGAAAGGTTGCTAAAAATTATAATTTGGAATACGAAAATTCGTATTAGGAGGGGTACTATGTTGAAGAATTTCAACGATATTAGAAAAGAGAAAAAAGTATCTCTGGTTGATTTAGCAGACTTATTAGAAGTCAGATACCAAACGGTAGCAGATAAGATAAATGGTGTTTCTGATTTTAAATTTGGAGAGGCATTACTTATTAAAAATGAATATTTTCCAGAGTATGACATTGAATATCTTTTTGAAAAAGAAAAAGAACGACAAACAAATTAAAGGAGGAATTCAAATGCAAGATTTACAAATTTTCAATTTTGAAGAATTACCAGTAAGGACGTTAACAGTAAATGAGGAACCATTTTTCGTCGGTAAAGATGTAGCGGAAATCTTGGGCTACTCAAACACGAGAGACGCATTATATAGACACGTTGACGGTGAAGATAAGGACGTCGTGAAACTCGACACCCTTGGTGGTAAACAAAGTCAAACTATTATCAACGAATCAGGATTATACAGCTTAATATTCTCATCAAAATTAGAATCAGCTAAACGTTTCAAACGCTGGGTAACATCAGAAGTTTTACCTACATTAAGAAAAACTGGAACTTATCAAATACCTAATGATCCAATGCAAGCATTAAAACTGATGTTTGAAGCAACGGAACAAACTAAAGAAGAAATTGCAACAGTGAAAGCAGATGTTATTGATATCAAAGAAAATCAAAAGCTAGATGCAGGAGAATACGGATTGATAACAAAAACAGTTCATCAACGCGTTGCTTATATCAGACAAATTCACGGACTACCTAATAATAAAGAAGTTAACAAACCTTTATATAGAGATATTAACAGTAACGTAAATACGATGGCTGGTATTAAAACAAGAACACAATTAAAACAAAAACATTTCGATGACGTAATGAATATGATCACAAATTGGTTTCCATCTCAATCAACAATGTATGTCATCAAACAATTAGAAATGGACTTTGAAAACGAAGTATAAGGAGTGATAGCAATGGAATACATTGGATTTGCGGACGCTATCGAGTTTGTGAAAATAAGTGGAATTTCTAAAAACGATTTAGAAAAGCACGTTTATAGCAATAAAGAGTTCCAAGAGAAATGTATGTACAGATTTGGCAAGAATCATAAACGCTACATCAAGATTAGACCGGCAATTGACTTTATAGAACAAAAATTAATGGTGTCAGAAACGGCACTTTAGAGGAGTTTTACTGAAGAAAGAGGATATATCGAAAAACTTTTAGAAAGGGTGGATTAAATGAAGTACTTACTAAGTTACATGACGATGTTTATCGCAATGATTATCACATTACTTTTAGGAGGTGGTTTCTTTACGGTAATAGCATTTTCAATGTTAACCCTTATCTTTAGCACATTCTTCTGGGAGAAGTGGCTTGAGATAACAAAAAAGACTGATTATCAAAAAATGAATGGAGGCTTAGATAATGGATTTAATTGAAAAAGTTAGAGACAAAATGAAAAAAGATGGTTTAAGTGTAAACAAGTTTAGTTATTTAACCGGTCTTTCTAACGGCTACATTAGCAAATTGTTAAACGGAAAAAGAAGAATAACCGAAAGAGTTGAGACTATTTTTAGTGATTATGTATACGGTAAATATGACGGCTTGGAAATACCAAGACATACAGATGTCAAATTACAAAAAGTATATATTCAGGGTTACAGACAGGCAATCAAAGATATGAAAGAGTTTATTGATACAAAAAAAGACTGAAACTTGCGCCAACAAGTAACAGTCTGAAATCGAAAATTTATTAAAATATACAACTTAAATATACAAGTGGAGGAGAGAAAATGCAAGAGTTAATCACAGTCAAGTTGACTAGAGAAGAATACTCTCAACTAATTAAAAGCCAAATAGATTTAGATTTCTTGCGAAGTGACTACGACTTTTTAAATAAACGTTACGAAGATATGTGCGATAAATATTTTGAACTTAGAAAAGATTTCAGAAAAGCTATAGAATCGTGCAAAACACAAAGCGAAACAATCAAAGTCATGGAAAGAACAATCGACATGCTGCATAAAGGAGTGATTGGGATTGAAAGAAACAGTGACATATCTAATTAAACTGAAAGACGCTCCTTTCGACTTATTTATTACAAATAAACCTAGCACAAACTTTCCTACTATCAAGTATTCAACAAGTATTGGAGATGCTAAAGGTTTCGACGGATTAGATAAATCTGTTATCGACATGACAAAGCATACAGCAATTAAAAAGACAGTAACAGAAACAACTGAATATGAGGAGGTTAAGTATGACTGAACAACTTAACTTATATCAAAAAATTGCAGACGTTAAAGCTAATATTGAAGGCTTTACTAAAGATACAAAAGGCTACAACTATTCATATGTTAGTGGATCTCAAGTGTTACACAGAATCAGAAATAAGATGATTGAACATAATTTATTACTCGTACCAAAAACATCTGATGAAAATTATAAGCAAATCGAGGTTACTAGATTTAACAAAAAAGCGTCTCGTGAAATTACTACATCAGAGTTTGTTGTTGAGATGAAATTAACTTATTTATGGATTAACGCAGACAAACCAGAAGAGCAACTCGAAGTAAGTTTTTATTCTGTAGGACAACAAGATGACGTATCTAAAGCACATGGTACAGCGCTAACATATGCAGAACGTTACTTTTTAATGAAATTCTTCAACATACCAACTGATGAAGATGACGCAGACGCAAAACAAAAACAAGAAAAGTACAACAAAGCAAGTAGTCAAACAGTAGGCGTTCTAAAGCAAGAAGTACTTAACTTCATTGACCTTATGAAATCACTAGACAAAGAAGTATCACAGCAACAAGTTGAACAAAAATTTGGAATACAAAATTACACATCAATGACTGAACAACAAGCAGTAAGCACAATTTCTAAAATACAAAACATGGCAAATAAGTATAAGGAGAATTCGAATGACTAATTTAACTATTTTAACAGGACGTATCACTAAAGATTTAGAACTTAAACAAGCAGGACAAACACAAGTAACTAACTTCTCTATGGCAGTAGACAATCCATTCAAAAAAGATGACACATCATTCTTCGACATCGTAGCGTTCGGTAAAACTGCACAACTATTAAACGACTATTGCGGTAAGGGAAGCAAAGTTTTAATCGAAGGCAACTTGAAGCAAGACCGTTTCCAAGATAAAGAAGGTAACAATCGTTCAGTAGTACGAGTGATTGCTAACAGAATTGAATTTTTAGATAGCAAAGGTAGTAACCAACCTCAAAAACAACAAGAACATACTACACAGACAAAAAGTAAAAATCCATTCGCAAATGCAAATGGACCTATTGACATTACCGATGATATGTTGCCGTTCTGATTGGACTGATTAGATGGTAGTAATTAAAAACTACATTACAGAAGATGACGGTACAACTACTGTAGTCATCAAAGGAGTAGAACTAGATAACAAAACGTCTTTACTTTTAGACAATGGTTACGAAGTGGAAGCAGATGTAAGAGTTGTAGATCCATTCAAGATTACAGATAAGCAGCGCAGAAAGATATTTGCGCTCTGTAACGACATAGAAGCATATACAGGACAACCCCGTGACTATATGAGGTATTTGTTCATGGATTACGTAGAAGTCCTCTACGGCTATGAAAAACGCCTCTCATTGAGCGACTGCACAAGAGAACAAGCTAAACAAATTATAGAAGTTATTCTCGACTGGGTGTTTCACAACAATATACCACTTAATTATAAGACAAGTGACTTACTCAAAAATGATAAAGCGTTCCTTTACTGGTCAACAGTCAATCGTAACTGTGTAATATGCGGAACGCCACGAGCAGAACTTGCGCATTATCACACAGTAGGTCGAGGACGTAACAGACGAAAGATAGATCACACAGACAACAAAGTATTAGCGCTATGTTCAAGACATCATAAAGAGCAGCACCAAATAGGTATAGATAGTTTTAATGAGAAATACAAATTATATGAAAGTTGGGTGTCCGTAGATGAACGACTCAACCGAATGTTGAAAGGAGAAGTAAATGGCTGAAGTATCGTGGATTAAATTAAAAGTTGGAATGTTCGATGATAGCAAAATCAAGTATATAGAAGCACTGCCAGAACGAGATACAATCATCACTTTATGGGTTAAGTTGCTGACATTAGCTGGAAAGTATAACGAACAAGGATACATTATGTTATCCGAAAGTCTACCCTATAACGAAGAAATGTTAGCTAACGAATTTAATAGACCTATCAATTCAATAAGATTAGCGTTACAAACATTCGAAAAGCTAAGCATGATTGAAGAAGTGAATGGTGTCTTTAAAGTATCTAATTGGGAAAAACATCAGAACATCGAAGGTTTAGAAAAGATAAGAGAACAAAACCGTTTGCGTAAACAAAAGCAAAGAAAAAAACAAAAACTTTTAGATAGTCACGTGACTTCACGTGACAGTCACGCAACAGATATAGAAGAAGATAAAGAAGTAGAAGAAGAAAGAGAAAAAGAAGTAGATAAAGATATCTTCAAAAACTCAATTAATTACATCATGAGTAACCTTACTCATAATTT
>OKGH01000202.1_pt1 | contig 3558 bp, 5 predicted proteins | sample 1611211 | NCBI WGS metagenome assembly OKGH01 (sample SAMN04436718, study PRJEB24849) | human gut metagenome | biome: human gut; feature: NICU; material: stool | host: Homo sapiens | place: USA: Saint Louis, MO | collected 2010-09-29
ATCTAATAATAGTGATGTGTTCGACTATATGGAAAAAGGCTTTGACTCAGATACTGTTGAGGGCATTCAGTCCAGTAATGCTGATGTGATAGGTAATATTGAAATGTTGTATCAGTTAGCAACAGGGATTAATGAACCAGCAACAGAATTAGTTGAGGGATTAAAGTTGGTTACTGCATTTGTACAAGATGAGAATGCTACACAAGACGATTATAAGACGTTAGAGCGTAAGTTAAGTGAATTGAAAGAATCGTACTATAGTGTGAGTAAGTAGGTAAATAAGGGGTCACATGTAGTGTGTGGCTCCTATATAAAAACTAAAAAAAGCTAAGCGCTTAATTTTCATGAGGGGTTAAAATGCAAATTAATTAGAACTTATGTTCTTGTGTCGTAGTGTGTGATAGTATATGAAAACACTTATAAAAGTTGTTAATTCAATGTTTATCAGGGTTGTTAAGTATAAAATAAAATGAGTTGAAAAGGGAACATAAGTTTGCATTTTGAGTGTAATTTGATATAATTAGAGTGTGGAGAAAAATTATATGTATCAGTACCGTTTTAGAAGTTAGTAAACAGAAAGGGAATACTAAATAAAACGAGGAAGAAAACATGATAGATACATTAAATAAAAATCAATCTGTACCAACCGAATATTTAAGAGTTTATGATATTATTCAAAACTCAAATGAAAAGTATGTAACTAAAACTAAAATACTGAATCAACTAGGCTATCCACTAAATAAAGCTAATGATAGATGGCTTACACAAGTCATTACTAGTTTAATTATTAACTATCAATATCCAGTAGGTTATAGCTATAAGAAAGATGCTAGGGGTTATTACATCATTAGAAATAAAGAAGATAAACAACAAGCAATCTATAGTGTTAAACGCCAAGTGTTAGGTGCACAGACACGATTAAAAGCATTAGAAGAAATCGAAGTATAAAAAATTGAAAAGAAAGAGGTATATATATGACAATGAAAACTGGAAGTGCATACGATGTATTATTTAACGATAGAAAATATAAGGATTTATTAGATAAAGTAGATCAATTTTTAGAAGAAACGTTCATTATGTATCAACGTGGCTATAGAATGGATATCATTGATGAACAACAAAAACCGAAAGTAACTCAAATTGAAAATGAATTTAAACAATTTGCTAGTGACAAATTAAAACGTATTGAAGCACGTATGGATGAAATCGAAGAAGAATTAACAAAAGATGATGTGGCAGACCCACAATCTGAATTAATCAAACGTCAAAATTTAGAGGCGAGATTGTCATTCTACAGCAATTCAGAAATTATGGATTATATCAGAGAAGCTGATGCAGAAAAAACAGACGTATTTGAATTAAGTTTATTACAGAAAGCGTTTGACCAACGTTTATCTGAAAGCGAACAAAGTCAAGTGTCATTCTCTCTAACAGCATTAAAGCAAGCCGTGTTATATCCATTTGAGAACAATGAAGAACATGACAATCTAGCTTACCAGTTCAATGTGTTGAGACAAATTGGCATGGCAAATAATGGTTTAGTCATCACAAAAGATGATGATAGTTACGTGGTTATTAAGCCATTAGCAGATAGATACAATGATCAATTAAAATATGCTAAAGCTAAAAAAGATGGTGCAAGACAACAAGCTCAATATAAAAAACAATACGTTTATAACAAATAAAACCAACTAGCGCCTATCCTTAATTGGGTAGGCTCATTCTATATTATTGGGGGTATTATCGTGCAGGAACGTACTAATGAATCATATCAACAAACAAAGATATCTGAATATGAGTTATTAACAAAATATAATCCTAAATATATTAATTCTAAAATTAAGACAGCAAAGTCACATATTGATGAAATGTATCACTTAAGTACTTCAATAACAACATGTGACGATATTATGGGTGTTATTTCTGTATCTTATCCCGTTGATAATTTAGTGATATGGATCAGTGAAACTAAAGATAATTTGAAACGTTTTAAAGATGATTCAGTAATGCGTTTATATTTATTAAAACAAATACTCAATACCTATTCACAAGAAGAGCAACAGCAGGTTGTTAGATATATGCAATCACATGGACGTATCAAGTCACGTGAGCTTATTGAACGTTTGCAGGTAGATTTATACAACATTAGTCATGATAAGCCTTTAACAAAGGCTAGTGAGCCACAACATACAATGGTGGTGTGATTATGTTTGTTGGTGATAAGGAGACACTGAAAGACTTTATATTAAACTACCATAATAATGTGGATGATGATTATAAGGACGTATCAACTAATGATTTCTTTACGCTAAATGATGATGTAGAAGAATATGCATATCAAACAATTAATGCAGATGAACATATATTTATGAATGACCTAGATATCCTGGTTGATCGTATTGCAGATTTTAGAGAATACAATATTTTTATGTTGCTATGTAATGGACGCACATTTGGTGATATAGCTAAAATACTAGAAATTACCCAATCCAGAGTGCAACAGTTATTTGATGGTTTACTAAATAAAATAATAAAACAAGGAGCGTGATTCAATGGACAAATTAACGCCAAAGCAAGAGCGATTTGCAAATGAGTATATAAAGACACTCAACGTTACTCAAAGCGCTATAAAGGCAGGATATAGCCCGAATAGTGCACATGTAACTGGTAGTCGATTACTACGCAAAGAGAAAGTGGACGAATATATTAAAAGTAAAAAAGACGAGATTATGGACGATACTATTTTATCAGCCAAAGAGTTACTGTATCTATTAACTCAAGCAGCAGTTGGCGATGAAACTGAAACCAAAGAAGCTGTAGTAAAGAAAGGTACATTTGAACGTAATCCAGACAGTGGAAGAATGAACCTCGTATATAATGAACATGTGGAAACAGTAGATGTACCTATTAAGCCTAGTGATCGTATGAAAGCTCGCGATTTACTCGGTAGATACCACAGCTTATTCACTGAGAAAGTAGACTTGAATGTAGCTACACCAGTGTTTATAGATGGTATCGGAGAAGATGATGAAAAGAATGTTATGGAGTTAGAAAAGTTGGGTAAGTAACATTCCAATGTAGATTTCTACATGATAATATATGCAGATTTTAGGAATAAGATTAAAATCATTAGTACTAGGTACTAAAATATAGTATAATGATATTGTGTAGTTGCAACTGATATCATTCCCCGATATTAGTTGCTTTTTTTAGATATTATCTTTTTATTTTGTGCAACTAAATATATAATAATATAAAAACTACACACGAAAGAGTTAACGGGGAATGTTAACAGATATTCTACAAAATGATTTTGACGTATATTTATATTTTGTCTTTGGAGAACACTTAGACAACAATAGTAAATATACAAATTTGCCGATAACTAATGAACTAGTCAATAGTATTAAAGAAATTTGTAGGGAGTATGCCAGTAAAATCGAAAACTTAGATCAAATTGAAGATTATAATATCGTCGGAGCTAATGAATCAATTATTGAAAGTTACGATTTAAATAATAATTTTATGGGGCTGCCAAACATAAACGCTCTTTTTACT
>OKGH01000246.1_pt1 | contig 2144 bp, 4 predicted proteins | sample 1611211 | NCBI WGS metagenome assembly OKGH01 (sample SAMN04436718, study PRJEB24849) | human gut metagenome | biome: human gut; feature: NICU; material: stool | host: Homo sapiens | place: USA: Saint Louis, MO | collected 2010-09-29
GGGTGGTAAATCAGAGAAAAAATTCACTTATTGGGCAGATAAACCAGGTGCTTACTGGGTAGGAGAAGGTCAAAAAATCCAAACTTCTAAACCTAGCTTACTTGAAGCATCTATGCGCTCTCATAAATTAGGTGTTATCATCGTTGCTTCTCGTGAATACTTAAACTACACTTACTCTCGTTTCTTCGAAGCGATGAAACCACAAATCGCTGAACAATTCTATAAAAAGTTTGACGAAGCAGGTTTGTTAAATGTAGATAACCCATTCAAACAATCAGTAGAACAATCAGCTACTGCAGCTAACAATGTAGTAAAAGGTGATATCACTTTAAAAAATATCTTAGCTTTAGAGGACACTTTATTAGAAGATGATGTTGAAGCTAACGCTTTCTTATCTAAAACACAAAATCGCACTGCGTTACGTGGAGTTCGTGATGAAGATACTAAAGAAAGCTATTATGACCGTGCTAACAACACACTAGACGGACTTCCAGTTGTTGACCTTAAATCAGACCAATTTAAAAAAGGTGACTTATACGCTGGAGATTTCAACAAAGTGTTTTATGGCATTCCTTACAACATGTCTTACAAAATTTCAGAAGATGGTCAATTATCAACAGTACAAAATGCTGACGGTTCACCAGTAAACTTATTCGAACAAGAATTAATCGCTTTACGTGTAACTATGGATGTTGCATTCCATATTGCAGATGACAAAGCATTTGCTAAATTAACAGCTGGTTCTGGTTCAACTGGTGGAAATACTGAAACCGTATAATTAATCTAGGAGGTCTTACAATGGCTTATTCTTACAAAGTAGTTCGACCGTTCGTAGATAAAGAAGATGGTAAAGAGTATAAAGTAGGAGATGAATTCCCTACTGATATTACTAATGAACGTGTCGAACAACTATTCCATAAACAAAACGTATATAACGAGCAATATATCGCTTTATATATTGATGCTAAAGCAACAAAAGCTGAATTGTTAGAAATAGCTGAAAAACATGGCGTAGACGTATCTAAGGACGATACAAAAGCTGTAATTATAAAAACATTGGAGGGATAACATGGCAGTATTAGAAAATGTCAAAAAGTTACTCTCTATCAATGATGATAAGCAAGATGAACTACTCGAAATAATCATAAACAATACAGAAAAGCGTTTGATTAGTTTGCTTCCTGTCGATATAGAAGAAGTTCCGGAACGATTGGAATACATTATCGAAGAAGTATCAGTCAAACGCTTTAATCGTGTTGGCGCTGAAGGTATGACACAAGAAAGTATCGATGGTCGTTCTAATACTTTTCAAAGCAATGATTTTGATGAGTATATGGACGTTATCGATGCTTTATTTCCAAAAGAGACAAGTAAACGTGGTAGAGGTGTTTTCTATTGAGATACAACAAGCGTGTGAAGTTCTCTAAGGAAATTAAAGGTGGTTACAATCCTAAAACAAGTAAGTACGATGTTAAGGAACAAGTGTGCAACGAAGTTCCTTGTAATATATCTCCTTTATCCCCGCAACGTACTAATCTTGAGTATGGAGATGTAACCAAAGATATTAACGTCATTCGCTTAAATGGTCGTTTTGAACCAAAAGTGACTCATGCTTATATCAAAGATTCAAAGTACATTATCACTAAACGTATCGACTATGAACACGACACTGTATTCTATGCAGAGGAGGTTAAATAGTGGCTGGAGATATCGATGCTCTAATTAGAAAGCTAGATCGAATGCACAGTAGCATTGATGATGATGTTGACGAAGTGCTCAAAAACAATGCTGGCGATACTGTTGTGAGCGCTAAGTCAGTAATGAATAAAGGTTATTGGACAGGTAACTTAGCTAGAATGATCAGAGATACAAAAATTGGCGATATGAAGTATGCTATTACCTCTAATGCGGGATATAGTGGTTTTTTAGAATACGGTACACGCTACATGGCTCCTGAAACGTTTATGTTCCCTGTTTATGAAAGATACACTCGAAAAGTCAGAGAGGACCTCGAAAGATTAGTAAACGGTTAAGGGGTGTATGCTATGAAACAATCAGCTAAACTTCAACTATTCAATTACTTATACGAAAAATTTAGTGAACTTGGTGTCCCTGTTATTGAAATAAAAGAGTTAAACCAAGAG
>OKGH01000291.1_pt1 | contig 1362 bp, 2 predicted proteins | sample 1611211 | NCBI WGS metagenome assembly OKGH01 (sample SAMN04436718, study PRJEB24849) | human gut metagenome | biome: human gut; feature: NICU; material: stool | host: Homo sapiens | place: USA: Saint Louis, MO | collected 2010-09-29
GTCCATTTTTCGTAAGTTTTCGACACTTAAACCTTCTTTTTTAAATTTGCTTGTAATATCACTGATTTCATAATTCTTACCACATGCAGCTAGCACTAATAAACTACTTAATAAAAATATAAAAAACTTTTTCATTTTATAAGTAACTCCTTTTTTTACTACCTTTTATATTCATTTTTCTATGGTGTATTAGATATTGTTCGATAGAACCACCACCTTAATTATTGTCATTTACAGTTCTCCTTTTTTAGCGAACTCAATTTTTTTATTTAAGTGTCTAGGAATTTTATTGTTAAAAATTTTTATTAAGTCTTCATTAACTTTTTCGTTGTCTTTAAAGAAAGGATCATATTCTAATATTTCAGACATATACAAGGAATCTTCTTTTAATTTTTCTAGTTGTTCTATAGTGAGAGTGTTACTTAAATCGTTGTTGATATATTTTTCAGTGAAATATCTTAATAAAATTGACTTAATTTGATCCATTTTATCCACATAAATTTCTTGTTCAAAAGTATAATTTTCTAATGAAAATACTTCTATAAAAAAGTGTTCTAATAAAATGTCATTAAAAGTCACATATTCATTATTAAGAATTTTACTAACTATATTTAAATCAGAATGATTTTTTAAAATCTCTTTGTCTTTCTTTTTAAGTTCTTGAATAGCGATTTTTCCTTTTTCAATAATAGAATTCAGTTTTTTTGGCAATTCTATTTCAACTTTTTAGAGAAATTGACTATATGTTAAGGGTACATAATTCTCTTCATTTATAGAACTTTCAATCATTCTTCTATTCTCTTTAGTTTGTATATCATTCATCATCATAGTAACAATTAATGATTTTTGATAAGTACCTTCTTCTTTAGGAATATTAAGTTTATCGTAATCAATATTTATGTTTTCAACAATATAATTGTACATAGAACCATATAATAATTCGTCTAAACTTACATTACCTAATTCTGATATTTTTTTTAGTCTTTTCTTATTTGGAAGTTGTTTTCCATTTTCCCAATTCGAAACTACTCCCGATTTTACAGGACTTTCTTTATCAATTTTTTCACCAAATTGATCCATAGTAAGTCCTAAGTGGCTACGAATTTTTCTTATCCTTTTACCGACTTCTACTTTATCCAAGTTATCACCTCTATAGTAATTATATAATATAAAGTTATGTTTTGCTATGTTTTTTATTGACATTATAGAAATACTATGTTTTACTATGTTTATCGGAGGTGATGAATATATGAACAAAATAGTAGGTTATAGAAAAATGCTAGGTATGACACAAGAAAAAATGGCAGAAAAATTTAATATTTCAGTACAAGCTTATCGAATGAAAGAAAAACAAAAGATTAA
>OKGH01000309.1_pt1 | contig 1196 bp, 1 predicted proteins | sample 1611211 | NCBI WGS metagenome assembly OKGH01 (sample SAMN04436718, study PRJEB24849) | human gut metagenome | biome: human gut; feature: NICU; material: stool | host: Homo sapiens | place: USA: Saint Louis, MO | collected 2010-09-29
TACCTGGCATTAAGTATCATATAAAATAGATATAAATAGAGAGCGAAAAAACTATAATATCAACATTTACAATTTTGAATAACCTTATTATTTTTAGTTTTTTCATTCTGTTATGTCATAATTATGTCATTCAAAATAGTATATCAAAATACGATATATAGCTAACGATGAAATGATAAAATTGAAAAAACAAAATAAATTTGGGGCAACGATAATCACTACATAATTAACGTACTCAAATACGTATTCATGGTCTACAACGTCTGAGAAATATGAAATTATCATAGATGAATATTTACGAAAAAGTGACTCTTGTATAGGGCAAAAAATACTAACGTTGATAAAATAACTTTATGCTAACAAACATGAAAATCATAGTTGTTTTACATTCTAACCTCTTTATATATTCTATAGATATCTTCTTTCGTTTTGAATTCCATTATTTCATACTGCTCTAACCACTTCTTTACAGAGTTTTGTAATTCTTTTTTTATACTTTCAAAACACTCTGAATTATCTTCATAAATCTCTTTAACAGAGATACCCTCATTATTCTTGGCAGGAATATCAATTATATTAGGGAATATACAGTCATTAGAAGTACTATTATATTCTGCGAAATCATGCCACATACGAGTTTCTGAATTAATTTGTTGTTTATCAAAATAATTCAATAAAAAAGCTTGGGTTTTTTCAGTTTTTATAATATATTTTGTTTCATAAACTTCTTGGAAAAAATTATATAATGAATCAAAATCCATATTAATAATTAAACTAGCGCAATTAATATATTTATCTTGTATTTCATTTAACAAATTTGATACACTTTCTATGTTCTCTTTGTATTTTTTAAAGTTGCATGGATGATAAAACTTTTCATCTTCCAAAGTATTATTTACTTCAACTAACTTATCCTTACAAACATTTATTTTTTCTAATACATTTAAGTTTACGCTTAAATGATTTTCTATGTCACGTATCTTTATATCTTTTTCAAATAGCTCTTTAGCATTATCCCCTGATATTTTAGCACCTAGATAAGCGCCACCAAATGTTGCAAATAAACCAACTATACTTATAATTATTTGTAAAATTCCTTTTACATTCTTAAATTTAGTTATCTCTCCTATTGCTAAATAGCTTTTTTAAGAAATGGAAATCAAGAAGAAATAGACTATCAACGTCAATATGGTGGT
>OKGH01000325.1_pt1 | contig 1090 bp, 3 predicted proteins | sample 1611211 | NCBI WGS metagenome assembly OKGH01 (sample SAMN04436718, study PRJEB24849) | human gut metagenome | biome: human gut; feature: NICU; material: stool | host: Homo sapiens | place: USA: Saint Louis, MO | collected 2010-09-29
TAAAATCACCTCCGATGTCAAAATTGGTCAAAGTTTTATACACTCATATCACACGTTTTAAATGTCATATCAGCATACAAAAACCTACCCGACTTTTCTATCGGATAGGTCAGAAAGGAGAAAAATTATGTTCGATCATTTGAAAGGAATAAAAATAGAAAGGTTTACATGAGGTAAGTCGTTTAATAACTTACACTATCATAATAACAGTGTTAGTGACGTTATTTTTCCAGATTTTTTCCAAACGGTCCAACAATTGATAGTTACCAGCTTCTACTACTTTTAATTCTACTCTTTCGTCGAATGCTTCTAAAATACTTTTAGCTTTCTTCCCTTCTTCTAACATTTCATCATCTTTTATTTGAACAATAATACCAATATTGCCTACATATTCTCCTTCTTTTATTTTTGTTGATATTGCTTCTAAAATCTCTATAGCTTTCATATCCTCACTCCTAATGCATAATACCTAACTCATCTGCCAATCTAATAAGTATTTCTTTCCTTAACTCATAAGCTGTTGATTTACTCACACATATTTCTTGAGCAACACCAGTAAGGTTTAATGTTCTCGGCTTTTTAAAGTAATATATATCCATGAGTTGTTGACTTTCTTCACTGCTTGTTTGGTATACAATATCTATAGCAGACTTCATTCTAGCTAACTGAGATAAACGTCTATCATTCACTACACGCGTTGCTTTTATCTCCGTGACACTAACGTTACTATGCACTCTATCTCCACCAATATTAGTGTCAGTGGGTTGCCAAGGGTTCAACACTTCTTCTCTCACACGTTGGATATCTTTATCTATATGCCTATAATTGCTTAATTCACTTTCTAAATAGCGTTGCGTTGATTTTCTTAATCCCATGCTTACCCTCCATTCTCCAACTTATCTCTTAACACTTCAATCTCATACTCTTTCACTTCTAACTGATGTTTTAGATCATTCTGTTCAAGCAATGAGCCAAACAGAAGCAACACCAATATAATAATCGCTATAACGCCCCACATTAATAATCACCTCTAAATTAATTGATTTCATCTGTTTTACTTTTTCTATTTTCTTTGTATACAAATAAATGG